>Ga0180433_10000087_pt1 | contig 144126 bp, 121 predicted proteins | sample SS_ome_8_FD_132980 | JGI IMG/M metagenome (GOLD analysis project Ga0180433, IMG submission 132980) | Hypersaline lake sediment archaeal communities from the Salton Sea, California, USA - SS_1_D_1 metaG | ecosystem: Environmental > Aquatic > Non-marine Saline and Alkaline > Hypersaline >... | reverse complement strand
GCGATCTTTTTGTTCGTCCAACCCTCCTCCTTTCGCCTGATCATCCACCGGATCCTCGAATCAGTAAGTTTGACCACCCTCCCCCCACAAAGAGGGGGGTGAAATAATTTAGGGATAATACAGTTAGAACAGGTATTGGAAAATCAATAAAATCCTCATTGTTTGCGGGGTACGACGCGAACATGATAAGACCATCAAGGCTATCCACGTTATTTTTAGCGTATTCAGCCGCCATCGCCCCGCCGAGGGAATGACCACCAATTACCCATGAATCGATTTCTGGATGGTCTTCCCGAATTCCATCAGCACGACTAACTCCCATGAACGCAAGATTAAGGGGCATTTTGGGAACCACGACCATGTACCCTGCATCAGCGATACCTCGTGCGGTGACTGCGTATGCTTCTGGATCAACAAGACCTCCTGGATAGTAAATAAGACCACTATCTGTAGTGGAATTCGGTCGAAATACGAGCAGGCCATCTTCCAGGTGTATACCGTTATCGTTCAACAAACTAACTGCACGTTCCGTTGCTTCCTGAGCGCTCAAGGTTGCCCAAGCAACTAACCCTCCCATTCCAGCTAGGAGGATTGTTAGTATAATGAGTATCAGCCTATGCAGGTTTTTCATCGACATAAGCATTGGTGTGCACAGTGAGGTATAAATCCCTCTTTTTAATTTAATAAAACCGGTTTTCAATGGGATTAGCGAAAAACTCACCACGGGGAAAGACATCGATTTACTTACAACTGGATTCTTGTTCTCGGGGTATTGGGCAATCATTATTTCGGCCCAGCTCCTTGCTTGGATGCTTGAAATGTGTAGGGCGACGTATCACCTTCCGGTCAAATCCAAGTCTCTTGACTTTGCCACAATCGAAAACCCTATTAAAAAGCGGTGATAACCGATGAGTGATAGCCAAGCTGGGGGAGGCAGGTCCAGCGGGTGATCGACAAGATAAGGAACTCGATCCGCTTTCCACAGTCCTCTAGAGACCCATCCTCCGAGTACGAATGGATCCTCATCGGGGGTGGGGAATCTTTCTACCGTAATGATTGTCCCGACCGGTACAAGGAGCACGAGGAATTCTGGCTGGAAACGGTGATGACGATGATCCGAGACACGGTGAACGGGAACCAGGCGGAACTCTCACTGGGCCTGGCCATCGACATGCTATGGCCTTGCCACTGGGCGTTTTTGTCAAATTTTCAGCTCGTTCTAGAGGCGATAGGCGGCAACCTGGAACCAGAGCGACCTTTCACCGCATGTGGTCGTAACATCGATCTTGTTCCCAATCGTCTGCGAATGCTGGGCCTGGCTGATACACTCAGTGTCTTCTGCGGCAAAGAGGCTGATAGGGAGGTGGATAATGAGATCCTGGAATTGCTCGGGGAACCTACAGAAGAGAAGAAATGGCTGGCCGCATCACTGGAAAAGACAATAAGACTGCAATTGGATCCACCAGCCGAAATACGGGAAACATCTGCTCTAAAGGTACCGGATTGGATCAGACAAATTAAAAATTGACAGTGAGTGAAGATCGGTTTCATGGTTCTCTAAACATCTCATTGTACGTGTCTTTTCCCTCAACCCGAGTTCCCTTGAGCATTTGGGCTACGTTCTCGTCCTCTGAGCTTATCTTCTGATCTTGGTTTTCTGCAGATTCTTGACACGGCCTTTCTGATTCAGCAGTGCTGTAGCCACCTCTTAAACTTTTTAACCTGATTCCAGCACCGCTTTTTCCGACATCCACGGTGACCTTTTCTGGTTCCCTCCCCATTCTTTATACCATGAATCTCGATCATGGGCCTGAATTCCAGGCTGCTCGCAGGTCTAACCTCTCTCTCGGCCACCAGCATCCGTCGACTGTTCACGGGTAGGAGAGAGTTCACACATCTCTCACACTCCTCTTTGTGGAAATTCACCTATGCCCACGGGCAAATAGGTCCATAGCCTGTCGGCGGTCAGCTGCATGTTAGGAGTCACGTGTTAGGCTTCTTCATACCAAACTGAGATGTAAAGCTTGGTATCCTGCAGGCTTCCACCGCTTGCTGCCTGCCTGATATCGATGATCTTGATATTTGGATGTTGTTTCAGCCAGGAATTCACTTCCTCCTCCAGTCCCAGTACCTTCTTCGATCCTTCCTTACCAAAAAGCTTCATCTTCATTTTATACCACCGTGTTAGAGTTATTAAACAGACCAGTCGGTCATTTTATAAATTTTCAGGTAGTGTTACTTTACTTTATCCTATCCCAGAGCGCCAAAGGAATTATAGCAGATAACATTGGGGATGCAGTTTAAAAAGCATGAGTATAGTGTCAGGGTCGGTGGCCTCATCGGATTCGATATCATGCTTCTGCTCTGTCTGATCGCTAATAATAGAGGCATCTGGGGGATATAATGGGGAAATATAGTGCGGTCTAAACAAGAAAGAGGGGTCCGCTGAATTTATGGGGAACCTTTTTACCGGCGATGGTTATACACTTTAAAAACCCGTTACCGGCCTAAGCGGGCTTCATGGGATGAACTGGAATGAATACAGCTTGGAATCTCTCATCAAAAACCTCAGCCGAACGGGCCGGCCAACGAGGGAGCTGGTATCGGTGCTGCCCTTCCAGCTCGCAAAGACACTAATGTAGTTGCCGTTGATCTCGTCGGCCTCGAATTCGGTGAAACCCGCTATGGGGCGGCCGGATGGTTCCTGGATCTCCACCCTGGCGGTGCCACCGGCCCCTGTGTCCACGTTCAGCTGGAGCCTCCCACCGCCGAAGACCAGGGGCCTCGTCGTCAGCTCGCCTCCCGTGTAGGCGGCATCGGCGCTGATGAACCCGTCAAGGCGCAGGACGGCACGGCCCCGCGCACCGTTGCTCTTCCGGAGCGACTGCTCCTTGTGGTTCACGTCCAGGCCGGCGAAGTAGAACCAGAGCTCATCACCTACTCGGATGGCATTCCCCCCGGGATATACCTGGCGGCTCCAGAAGGTTCCCTCAGGCCCCAGTGCAATGAAGGGCCTGCGCTGGGGCGAGCGGTTCCAGCTTATGCCGTCGCGGCTGGTCACCAGCTGAACGTCCATTGTCGAGGGCAGCTGCAAGTATTTCCCGGTCCACAACCTGCGCGTCACGTCGAACTTCCAGTGGTAATATGCATTGGGCATGCCGATGTAGGCGTTTGAAGCCTCGCGGTACCTGCTGGCATTTCCACCGTAGAAGTCGAGCCTCACTAGGCCCTCGGGGCAGTTGGCCCGGTCTTCCCCGTCCGGGCCGAGGACCTGCAGCTCCTCGCTCCAGTTCAGGAAGTCGTCCGACTCCGCGCGTCCGACCTGGAGGATTTTTGGCCTGCCCCTCTCTGGCTCGTACTCCGGGTATATGCTCCGGTAGTAGGCGTCTTGGGCCGGGTCGGGCCGCTTCACCCTCGAGTACTGCACGTACTTCCCGGCACGGTCGTCCCAGAACACCGAGTACTGGGTATCGGTGCTGGGCCCGGCGTTGACCCTCTCTGTGCTCATTAGCTTCCAGTGTATGCCGTCGGGAGAGCTGAAGGCGTACTGGCCCTTGGGCAGGGATGCCGTTCCCCTCAGGGGGATGGGGGCCTCCTCCTCGGTTCCACCCTCGCCCACGGGGGATACCTTGATGAAAGTCTTGTACCTCTCCTCCGGGGTCCTCGCGGCAGGATCGATGAAAGGGCAGGCGCCCTCCACTTCCGAGAACAGGTAGTCGAAGTCGTCGTTGGGGATGAGGATGTTGTTAGCGCGTGAGCCCTCCCACTTGCACAGCCCCAGTTCGGGCTTCCTCCAGCGGATTCCGTCGTCGGATTCGGCGTAGCAAAGGATGCGGCTGTACGGGCGTTTCCAAAGGTTTTTCCGCGGGTCATCGGGGTCGTCGGAGACGAAGTGGTAGGGCATCGAGGAGTAGTACATCCTGAACAGGCTGTCGTCCTTCATCACGAACTGGCGCATGTCCAGAATGCCCGATCCCTCCCATGGTCGGTCGTTGATGACCAGTTTCTCGCCGGTTACGTGGGCGGGGTTGACCGTCATCTCGATATCCTTCATGGACTCGACAATATATTCATCCCGGCCGTCGGGGGTCCAGGGCCCGAGGAAGACCTGTTTATCCGTACCTATGCGGAGGATCTTCATCGCAATGTGGCTCCTTCACTCCCGACAGCATCACACACTGAAGAAGGTTGCTTGTCGGTCTAATTACATGTAAAACGACAGAACCATATTTCCGGGAAACGATTTTGTATGCTGCCACCTCAAAAAATCTGGATGAGGAAAACAAAATTGAATGACCTTCAGTAGAATGAAGGGGAGTGTTAACATAGAGAGACACGGACAGATAATTAAAATCAGGCCCGGGAAGCTGGAGGAATACAGGGAGATTCATTCCGATGCCTGGCCGCAGGTACTCGAGATGATCAGGAAATGCAACATCCGCAACTACTCGATTTTCCACAGGGAAGGATACCTCTTCGCCTACTTCGAGTACACCGGAGAAGATTTCAAGGCTGACATGGCCAGGATGGCGGCTGACCCCGTAACCCAGAAGTGGTGGAGCATCACCGATCCTATGCAGGAACCCCTGGAGAGCAGGGAGGAGGGCGAGTGGTGGGCCGAGATGGAGGAGGTCTTCCATACGGATTGAGCTTATTTATAATCAAAGCCAGTTCTGGTTCCCCAAAGATTGGTTGATGAATCACATCTTTACCCGGACATAGGGGCATGGTATCACCTGTACACGCTGTGGCGTACATTCCTAACGAATACCGCCCGTTCTCGTGGATGAATAAGGCAATCAGTCGATATTCCCAGATACGGAGCTCGTGCTCGTCGTGGCTCAACAGCCTGGTGAGACGGTTCCCAGGGTCCTCGCTTGCCTGTTCAGGCTTTGAGTTGATTTGCTCGATTACGTCGGACTTGGACAACGACGGCGTCTCCAAGTGGATCTGAGAGCTCAACGGCAACAGCCACCCAGAGAAGATGCTCTACTGTATCACCATGGGCATTGTATTCCCAGAGGGGGACTGGTTCCGGGTGAAGGCGGGCTATTCCAATTCCCTGTGGTTTCCGATAAAAGAAATTCTTTTACCCTGCCTGGGGATACTGTTTATCCTCATACAGAAGTTACCCCAGATTATTTATCCAGCTCAGGTCCGGCGTTGAAACCCATTTGGGGATAAGCTGTTTGTCGGTACAGTTCGAGATACGTGAGGGGCAAATGATATAAAAGAGGAAAATACCCCACTTCCAGAGGGATACGGTGGACAGGAGGACCCAGCGATTCATGTACGTGGTGCTGATCGTCGGCCTGATCATGGTGGTCTTTGATCTCGGTGGTTTGACCTCCTTCAAGCTCGGCGACGTGAGCATAACGGGTCCCTCGGGCGTCGTGCTGATTATCACCACGCTTTTGATCATCTACTACTTTCGAAAGAGGGAAGAGTAGGGAATCAGGACGTCGACTTGGCCCTTTCCTACCCCAACCGACCATTTGGTGGGGGGTCAGCAATGACCGAATGTCCCATCAGGCCACGGGAGCTGGGGCGGTTTTACCCGTCAGCGAGTCCCAGTTGCCCCTGATGGCGTAGAATATCGATCCGTATCCTAGGCATGTGACGACGGCCGTTGCGATACCGCCCACGATTGGCACGAAGAACAGAACCGACAGTATTGCCCAGCCTATCACGTAAAGCCAGGTATCGCTGGTCTTCAGGCCCAGCCCGGTGCCTATCCAGCGCCCAAGGGCCAGTGAGACGAACATGCCCGACGTTAGAAGTGCAACGAGGGACAGCAGCGCCAGCACGAGAGCAGTTGGAATGCCGATGACCGTTACCATGAGAAGTGCGATAACGACCCCGCTGGCTATGATCAGGACCAGACCCATAAGGGCGTTCCTAAGCGGCGAGCGCCTGACCTCCTCCTCCACGGCCAAAAACTGCACCGGCATGAACTTCAGGAAGAGTATCCCGAGCACGAGGAATCCCAGCATCGCAAGTACGCCGAGGACCATGATCACCACTGTGGCGAATCCCATCAGCGCTGAGAGGTCGTCCATCTGGAAGCTCGGAGTCTCCATCGGGTTGTGGTCGACCTCCCCGGCAGTCCCCGAGTTGCGGAAGTTGGCTGAACGGACCAGAAGCGTGTCCTTCACGTCCCCGGCGTGGTTGACCTGGCCACCGACTACGTAGGCCTTGCCGCCCACAACTGAAGATGAGCTCATCCTAACGGTTCCCCCCGCCAGGATTACCTTCTCGCCGACCTCGGCGTCGAGTTCCACGGTGCCACCGGCGGCGATGACCTTCCCCCCGACGTTCCGGTTGATCTTAACCTGGGACCCAGCGGCGATGATGTCCTCGCCCACCTCGCCATCGATGGTCACCATGCCCCCGGCGACGAAGGCGTCACCGGTTATGGGCGCGTTGATCTCCACGGTGCTGGCGGTCAGGAACACGTCACCGTCGACTCGTGCGTTGATCACGATGGTCTCGCCCGAGAGCATCAGGTCGTCCTCGACCGGCTCGTTTATCGTGTGGACCTCGTCCTCGCCCAGGGCGATGGGGAGAATTGCCAACAGTAACAGTACCAAAATCGCCTTCTTCATATCTCATCACAATCCAAGTGGAGTTGCATGGGCTGCATCTGCTCAAGGTGTATATACTGGAGACTTAAATAGGTGCTAAAAGTCACAAAATTGACCTTATTCTGTCAAGTTTTGTTTCACCTCACCTGCTAGGCGCCAGCATGGGGATGGATTTATCTGCGGCCCAACCGTACAAGTGTACATGCGGTGGGATAAGGGCATCGTCCTGATCCTCTCCATCATTTTCATCTCGGCGCCCATGGTGGCCGCCCAGGAGGGAAACCTGAGGAAACAGAGGCTTATCTGGGTGGGGGAGATCACCAGCTACAACGAAATGTTCATCGACATGCTGGGCACCGACCCCAGGTTCGAGCTGGTCAGCACCGTCCCCTGCAACATCCTCCTCCTTCCCTACGATGTGGCGCTGCGCTTCGTCAGGGCCTACCTGCCCAGGAAGTACAGCGACCTGGTCTCGGGCACCGACGCCATGCTCTTCCACGACTACTCCCCGAAGATAATGACACCCAAGTACCTGGAGTGGTTCAGGCAGGGGGTCTACGATGGAGTGGGACTGGCCCTGGTCGAGTTCGCCCAGAGGATCTCAAACTGCGGCATGGAGTACTGGCAGGACACTATCCTGTACGAGGCCTTCCCCGCGGAGCTAGCGTGGAACTGCATAGAGGCCATCGATGGCAGGCAGTTCTACAGGGTCCTGAAACAGTCCCCCCTGACCGACTTCCCCCAGATGGAGGATCTGATCATCAACTGGGGCCACCACGGCGACCTATACCCCAGGGAGGGTGCGACGGTCTGGGCCGCATGGAGGGGAAGGGGAACCCCGGCCCTGGTTTCCCATACCTACGGCAACGGCACGGTGCTCCATTACGACCACGGCTGGGACACGATGCCCCAGGACGTTCAGAGATCATGGCGCTACCTCCCGGACTACATCTTCAACCACCTCTGCTTCATCACGGGCCTGCCATTCCCGGACGACCTGGAGCTAACCCACGAGGTCCGGGCCCTCTTCGCCTCCCTGGACAGGCAGAGCAGGATGGCGATTTCGGTACTGGAGTTCATAGACAAGTTCGGGGCCAACATCCGGCAGTTCGAGATCACCCTCGCCGGCCTGGAGGACGAGAAGTCTGAGGCCGAGGAGGCCTACCTGGAGGGCGACCTGGACGGGGCCGCGGATATCATGAGGGAGCTGAACGAGGAGGTCGAGGAGATGAGCAACGACATGATGAGGGCGAAGGACAGGGCGATGCTCTGGATATTCATCATCGAGTGGCTTGCCGTTACGGCAACCGGCATGGTATGCGGCTTCGTGCTCTGGACAGTGATGGTTAGGCGGAGGCTATACAGGGAGGTAAGCGCGACCAGGCTCTCCCAGGTCTCCGATGGGAAGGGAGAGCTATAGGCCGGGGAGTGGGTCAACCCGACTCGGGCGGGCGGTCCGTTCCGCTCCAGTCTATGGGCTGGCCACAGACCTCGCAGTTCTTCCCCACGATTACCGCTGCCTGGCAGTTCGGGCAGGTGTACGGGACCCGGGGTGTGGTTTCCACCTCATCGCCCCCGGTCTTCTCGGAGAGCTTCTCGATGCGTCCCCAGAAGGTGATGAACTGCACGAAGTAGGGGATGAAGAATGCGGCGGCGACAACTAGGAAGACGTTGGACAGCGGGTGGGATCCCAGGCCCCTGGTGATGAAGATGGCCCCGACGCTGGCCCAGAAAAATCCCAGCGAAACCGAGCGCAGCAGGGCGTGGGGCCACAGCGTTGCCATGAAAAGGTAGCGGTGGGGTGGTTCCTCGTCCACCCGGGGATCCATTGATATCCATCTCCCGCCGAACAAAAACTCCACCAGGGTCTTGATGAACTTCCAGGCCACGCGACCCCTGCCCTCCGGCTGCTGTGGCCCGTGGTAATCCCTGTACTCCTCCTCTAGGAAATTCCGGGTGACCACGTGCTCGAGGCTTCTGTAGAGGCGGCTCCTGAGCGTGGCGAGGGTGCTGGAGGGACCTTCCCCATCATCAAGGAGCTCGCCCTGGTCAGGCAGGAACTTGGATGCAACCCAGTCTGAGAGCCACCTGAAGTAGAGCACTCTGGACTGGGAGTAGACCATGAATGAGAGGGCGATTCCTGATATCAGCCATGTGGCGATGGCTAGGCCCATGGGCTCGCCATCGAAGGTCAGGGTGAGCAGTCCGTTGGCGATCTCGGTGAACTGCCCGCCATCGAAGTTGATTCCCACGATGAATATCACCAGGGCTAAAAACGCTGCAATGACGTTCGTGTGCCACATGCGGGCCTGTGATGCTGCTATCTGCTCCCTCTCGGCGGCGAAGGCGAGGAGAGCCCTGTCATAATCACGTTCCGGGTAACCTTGGACCACGATCCCACCTGTTTTGGGGAATGTTCAGTGTGTTTAGATATATTACGTAGCTGGGAGGAAGGGTCACTTACATTCGATCCTGACGGTTGCCAAAAAACTCGGGTGGTAATACATTCATAAAAAACCAATGCTGAAATTCAGGTAGATGAGCGGATGCAGGGAGGACTTCTCGAAGGTCCCTGGCGTGGTCATCGACCACTCCCCGGCCAGGCTGGAGAAATTCATAGGCTCCCCGAGCATAGTGGTAACCGCTGAGGGAGACCTTGTGGCCTCACACGACTACTTCGGGCCGGGAGGGGACCGCGGAAGGTACAACTCAATGATTGTCTTCGGCTCATCGGACGGTGGGAAGTCCTGGGAAAAGCTGGTCTCCATCGACGGTCAGTTCTGGTCAAACCTGTTCTGCCACGGGGATGGACTGTACCTCATGGGGACAAGAGGCAGGAACCAGGATGTCACGATTCGACGTTCAACCGACGGGGGGAGGAGCTGGACAGTACCCGGTGACGGGGAAAGCGGAGTCCTGAGCCGGGGCATATACCACACGGCACCGGTACCGACCGTGGTCCACAGGGGGAGGATCTGGCGCGCCATGGAAAACCGGGAGATGGGCGGCCACAGGCCCTTCATCATGTCAGCACCAGTCGACGAAGACCTCCTGAGTGCCTCCAGCTGGAGCCTATCGGATGAGCGAAGCAAGGGCCCCGAGGAGGATCAAAGGCTCAGGTCCTGGCGCGAGGGTAACGCTGTGGTGAAGCCCGGCGGCGGGATGTGCATCGTGATGAGGGTCGGACTGCTGGAGGGTCACGGTACCGCCGCCATGATTCATGTCAGCGATGATGGCAGGAGGCTATCCTTCGATCGGGGGCGTGACTACCTCAATTTCCCGGGTGGAAGCGGGAAGAAGTTCACAATACGCCTCGATGAGGAGACAGGCAGGTACTGGTCCGTGGTGAACCCCATCCATCCAGCCGACCTCGTGCACCTGGAGGGCAGGAACTCTGGCAAGTTCCGCAACTGTCTTGCCGTGTCGAGCAGCGAGGACCTGATCAACTGGACTGTAAACGAGGTGATTGCGTACAACCCCGAGTACCTGTACCACGGCTTCCAGTACCCTGACTGGGTTCCTGACGGCGATGACATGCTCGTGGTGTCCCGTACATCCTACGATGACGGCCTTGGCGGGTCCGTGAAGACCCATGATGCCAACTTCCTGACCTTCCACAGGGTCACGGGTTTCAGGGACCTGGCTGATGTGGAGTTCGACTGGCGCCGGATCGGGGCGTAGCTTCTAGACCATTCCCGATAAAAATCGCCATCTCCTCCAGGTAGTGCTTCCTTTCGATAAGCGAGTTCAGGCTGAAGGATGCTATCGAGATACACCCCTCCTTGATCGCCGTCACGTCAGTGTCCTCTCCCTCCCCGTCGTAGAAGTCGAGCGTCCGCGGGAGGAACCCGTATGTACCACCGGGTTTCTCCTCATAGATGTCCGGCAGCGGGCTGATGGCCAGCCTGGTTTCCCTTACCTCAGGGGGGATGCCTCTGCACTCCGGGACGGACGCAACCACGACGTCCACGCCCCGGGGCATCCCATTTCTCAGGATCCAGCCGGCGATGGAGCTCAAAACAGCACCCCCCATCGATAGCTCCTCAAGGGTGATCTCACGGGAGTAGTCCTGGAGGCAGTATGAGATGCATACCGATGGAACGCCGTACATGGCCGCCTGCAGGCACGCCCCCATGGTCCCGGAGCTGGTCAGGTCGTCGAGGCCAAGGTTCGGGCCGAGGTTTATCCCGGAGACCAGGAGTGCCGGGGGGGCGGGCAGCAGCTTGTGCACCCCTATGTTTACGCAGTCGGCGGGGGTGCCATCGATCCTGTATCCCTCCATTTCTTCGAGGATGAATCTTCTGAGCGAGATGGGCCGGAGTATCGTCGTGGCCTTTCCCACACCGCTCATGTGCGACCCGGGCGCTACGACCGTGACTGGGGCAAGATCCCTTACAGAATGCCATGATGCCAGAAGCCCCACGGAGTTCCATCCATCATCGTTGGTAAGCATGACTGTCGATCCGGCCATTTGATTACCACGCTATGGTTTCCGAGATCCGGTGCGGGAAAATAAAGGTGATTTTTATTCAAGTACGTACGGAAATAAATTTAGCTGGATTATCTCTCGTTTTCCGAAGGAAAGCGGCAAGTGATTTGATAAGAAAAAGGATCTCAGGGTGCGTACTCACAATCAAGTACCATTCCAGTTTTGATCTGTAAAAGGATTTTACTGGTCAATCTGCTCATTACAGATTAAAGGTCTGGTCAGCCTCTTGGGTACCTACCGTATTCTGGAGCGTGATGGGGGCAGTTGTCTCTGGACGATGAGCTTTCGCGGATAAAGAAGAACCTTGATATCATAGCGGAAAGGCTGGACAAGCTGGAGACGATGATCGAGGAACGCGACAGGGATCGATCTGTGCTGGCTATCGCGAGGGGCGGCCGCCTCGGGGCCAACCTTTACTCCCAGTCCATAGATGTCTACAACCGGCTATCCAGGGCGCGCAGGGCGATGGGCGACCCTAGGATCGAGAAGGATCCCATATCACAATCGATAATCGACGCACTCGGCTACATGGGACCCAGCAATCTATCCGAGATCACCAGGCACGTCAGGGAGGTCAGGGGGACGGCCTCCAGGACCACGATTCGCATCAGGATGCAGAAATTGATAGAGTACGGCATGGTCCTCCACGAGAACGGGGTTTACCGCCTAGAGGAGGCCAAGAGGGACCGGATGCCCAGAAAGCGGCTAGAGTGACCATCGCAGTAATGAATTTTGGTCAGACGATATACTTGTGAAGGTGATTTGATGTCTAAACCCGGTGAGGAGGATGCTGAGGAAATACGGCAGGTCTTTTCGGGACTCTCGGATGGCCTGAAGGACCTGGCCGGGGTGATACCCGAACTGATACAGAACTCCCTGGCCGCTGTGTACTCGGAGGAGGCGGCGAAAAGTCAGGGCAGGGCCGTGGCGACCTACTACACATCACTCAAGGAGAGCGGAATGTCCGAGGAGCTCGTGGAGAGGCTAGTCCTCGACTACGTAATCAGCTTCAGGGACCTCATGAACATCATCCAGGAGGCCGTCAATGCCGAGAGCGGCACCAAGAGTTCTGGGGATGGGGAAGAGGGCGAGAAAGCCGAGGAAGAGGGCGAGAAAGCTGAAATAGAGGGCGAGTAGCTCGAAAACTCACTTGGGGTCGTTGTTCCTTGTCGGCTAGCAGGGTACTGAAGATCATTCTGGCTTTGGGAACGGGCCTGGTCAGGATGGCCCTGTGGGGATCGATAATGGCAATCCAGATCTTCGCCGTTATCTCGATAGCAATGGCGCGGAAGTCCAGGGCAAAACGGGAGTTCGTCAAGGAGATGAGAACGTCCGGGATGCCCAGGGACCTGGCGAAGGAGATCGGGGATAACTATGCCCCCAGCACATTGGAGGTCATGAACGCCCTGAAGAGAACCCTCCGGGACCGTTCGCTGGACCACCTCTTTTTCTAGTTCTCCCGGGGTGACCGGGTGTCAATACTGGGAAGGATTGCTCTGAGGCCGCGTGGCTGGCTTGTACTTCAGGTTTACCGGCACGCGTTACCTCCCGGCAAGACTATCCGCGTCAGTTCACCTGGGGACGTGGGGAGGCCTGGATTTTCTGAGGATGGTGGGAATCTGCATCGAGGTGACATGGGGTTCGTGGACCTGGACCTGGCCGCTGCCCGTGAACCGGGTGACCTTTACCACCTCAAGTGAACCCCCATACCTCTCAAAACAGGGAAAATCGACCAGATGGTGAGCAGGTAGAGAAAACCCGTCTCGCCAACCACCACCTCAAGCCAAACCGAATCAGCGAGGAGGCCCGGGCCCCTGACCTGAAGCCTGACGATATATGTTCCATGCATTAGGCAGACATACTCGGCGATACGGCTTGTTTGCCACTTCAAGCTGGGTTGATCTGGATAAGGACGGCGGAGCTATGGCCCACGTACACCTGTGACCGGGAGGGCCATACGGTGACCTGGTAGCCCCATTCTGTGAAATCAGTGAAAGAGCCAGCAGAATTGAGAGGGCAAGGAAAGGCCGGGTTGCACCCTTTGCCATCTGCAAAGCGATACATTAACAGGGCTGAATTACATGGAGCATTATTCAAAGGATTAGCCAAGTGGCGCTCCATAACGGGCATTTAGGGTCGCCTAAAATAACATTGTTATTTAGCTTATGAGCGCAATGGACGCCGCAGATGAAGGTTCCCTGCGAGCTTATCGTCAAGGTGGTTCTGCCGACAATTCGGGCCTCAATGGCAATGGAGCTGGTGGAGAAGCACGGCCTCAGCCAGAAGGAGGCGGCGGAGATGCTGGGGATAACTACGGCCGCCGTAAGCCAGTACCTCTCCAGGAAGAGGGCCACCAGCCGGGACCGGGTGGCCTTCAAGTCGGAGGAGTTCGACGAGGCCGTGAGGAGGGCCGCAGAGGCGATTGCACTGGGACCGGGGGAGGTCGAGGCCATGGAGGAGATATGCCGGTGCTGCAGGAAGATGCGATCTGATGGGATCCTCTGCGAGCTTCACGGGGAAATAACAGCGGGACTTGATGACTGCAAGTTCTGCACCGAAGAGGGTTGACCTACTGCTGCCCGCCCTCCAGGTACGCGCGTATTTCAAAAACCCTCGCCCGCCTTCCACCCCCGTTCATGGCCTCCACGTCGAGGCGGATACCACTGGCCCTCGTTACGGGGAAGGGGTGTCGCCCCCTTCTCTGGTAGTTCCCCCTGACGGTGGCCACGACGTGCCACTCGTCCAGGAGCACGCTCAGCCTGTAGTCTCTAACCGTGGTACCGAATGAGGGGGGGCGGGTCCTCGCGTCGGTGTTGAAGGAGAAATTCGTGTCGAACGTCAGGAAGATGGTGTCCATGAGCTTCGGTTCATCGAGCTCCAGGACGATGCTCTGTGGCATGCCCTCCTCCGAGATCCACATGTTGGTCGGCTCGGGGGAGAGCTGCCTGTTTACTCCGTTAATCACGTTCGAGGCCTCGCCACCCGGGGAGCTGCTAGATGCCCTAACCCTCGCGGTTCTTGCGAGGTCCCCCTCGTCCAGGTTCACAATGCCAAGTATGGTCGCGTCGTGCTTGAGGAGGAGCTGCTGCAGCTCGTCGATGCGGGTGCGGCACAGTTCGCGGGGAGTGATCGAGTGCCTGGCGCAGAGGGTAGCACCGGCACCGGCCGCCTGCCCCGTGGTGGCCAGGGTCTTCATTACCCTGTAGGAGCCCAGGGCGACCCTGGTGCCGCTGATGAGACGACCTGCCAGGAGCAGGTTCTCGATGTCCCTCGAGTACAGGGACCTGAAGGGGATGCTGTAGAGGGGAGGCTTCCCGTAGAAGATGACCCTGTAGTGCCTTCCGTCGTCGGTGACCTCGTGGAGGTCAACGCTCCTGCCCCCATAGGCCACGGCGTCGGGGAAGCTGGCTGGACCGAAGATATCGCCCTGGCTCAGGGTGTAATCCCCCACGAACCGCCGGCTCTCGCGCTTGCCCAGGTACGGGCTGATCCAGCAGAGCTCGTAGTTCTCCGCCCCGTGGGGCTGCCTGTTCTTGACGTGGTCGACTATTCCGTATACTATCCTGAGGAGCTCCGAGTAGATCCTCCCGTCATCGACGGCGGTGTCCAGTGGCCAGCCGTACTGAGCCTGCCAAATTACCGGTTGACCCGATACGGGGGTACTCTCCTCGTCGACGTATGAGAGGTGCTCGCCCATTGGCAGGTCGTCGTGGGTCTCGTAGACGGGCGTTCCCCGGGGCGGCTCGAAAGCAACGGGGTGCCCAGCATCCCTGAACGAGAACAGAAGAGCTGAACCCATGGTCTTGCCGTCCGCCCCACTAGGCGCGAAGCTCTCGCCGAACTCGCGGGAAGCCTCCCGCCCCTGCCTGAAGGCTGCCCCGGCAGAATAAGCGATCTCCCCGTCACCGCTCGCGTCGATGACCGTGCCGCCGACCTCGAGGTCCCTGGGCCCGTGGGACAGCATGTCCATCGCAGTGATTCCCCGGATTCGCCTCCCCTCCATGGTCACGCCCGTGGCCGAGCACTTGAGGTAGAGGTCAACGCCCGCCTCCTCGCACCTCTCCCGGAGTATCTCGCTCCACTCGGGGTTTAGGTATCCCTCGAAGGGGTGGTACGCGTGGCGATGCCCGGCCTCGGCCTCGAGCTCCTCGATGATTCCCGTCTCCCTGCCGTAAGGGGTGGCCGCCCCCAGGAGGTGGAGCTTGAAGTGGGCATTTGAGTTGCCCCCCAGGACGAGCTCCCGTTCCAGAAGTGCCGTCCTGCTGCCGAGCCTTGCCGACTGGATCGCTGCGCAGACGCCCGCCAGGCCGCCACCCACGACGACGACATCGAAGCAATCATCACTCATGATACCGTGCCACTCCAGGCCCCGGCTTCTTAAGACTTACGTGAATTCAGGTAGTCGAGACCCCGGAGGATTTGGAGCCCCTGCTACCTCATCATCCCTTTGTGGTCTTGGTTCACCCGAGGGAATCAAACCCCAGTGGTAGCTCACTGGTCGAGGTCGGTCTCGACAGCTCTGCCGCGATGTAGGAGGCGGGGTCTGATATCACGCACCTTTCGAAGAAGTTCTACTTTTAGAAGTGGCTCAGTATATTCTCCGCAGCTTGGCGACTCGAGACCGCATGGAACCCGGTCAGACCCCGAGAATCCATTTCCGGCGAAGTGCCAGCTGTGTATGTTGACTGAGAGGCGGGGCTCTCAGTCCCGGACGGCATCCCGGACCAGGCGCGTTTCAACCTGGGAGAAACCCTCGACGGGTATGGAGGGATCAACTCCATCCTCCCCGGATTGCTAGGGTCCGGGCGGTTATAGGGGATCGAAGATGGTTACCCCGGCGTGGTCCCTCATGTTATCGGCGACGTAGATGCGTCCGCTCTCCATTACTACCGCGCCCTTTGCTCCCATCAACCTGTCTTCCCCGGGAGGCAGCGATATTCGGGTAACCAGGTCCCCCTGGTTGTTGTACTTGTCGATGGTGTTGTGGCGGTTCTTCAGGGTGTCCCTGGCCATGAGGTAGACGTTGCCGTGGTCGTCAGACGCGATCGCGTGGTAAAAACAGTCTCCGTGGCTGGACCTGCCCCGTGCGCACTGGTTGCCGAAGTCGAGCAGGAACTCCCCCTCGGGGGTGAATTTCTGGCAGCGTCCCTTGTACTCGACGACGAAGATGTCTCCGCTTGGGTCCGTGGCTATTCCATGGGGGGCTAAAAACTCGCCCTGACCGGTGCCCGCCCTTCCCCACGAGCGTTGCGGTTTGCCGTCCCGGTTAAATACGCATATCCTGCTGTTTCCCACGTCGGCCACGTACGCAAGCCCATCGGGGCCCAGGTCTATCGCGTGTGGAACCATGAGGCAGGTCTCTCCCGATCCCCTCTTCCCCCAGGACCTCGAAAAATTACCGTCAGGATCGAAGACCTGTACGCGGCAGTTCTCTCCTTCGACGAAGAATATCTCCCCCGAGGCATCGACCTTCAGGTCCCTGGGACCTGCAAAAGCGCCCGGCTGGCTTCCGGGTCCCATTCCCAGTTCTCCCACGAAGTTACCCTCCGGGGAAAATCTGAGAATCCTCGAGGACATGGAGTCGACTATGAGTAGGTTACCGGAGGCATCTGCGTCTATCTCATGGGACTCGCGCAGACCTCCCCTTCACTCTCCCTGCCTGTTCCAGAATCCCTGCATGGAGTAGATCTGGTCTGGATTGCCGAGGATCACCGTCGACCAGACGAAAGGAACTGATGACCCATCTAACCGGGCTTCTATGCAAACCTCGGTGGGATATCCCCCTTCGGGACTGGTGTAGAGGCCTTCTTGGTCGATCTCTCCGGAATCTGCACCCGGTGCGCAGCTTGCGGACCATAGTACTCCGGATGGTTCCTCCTCGGATATCAGGGTAAATTGCTCGATATCTCCGGGTTTGAGTTCAATTAATGTGGGTGAGATCTTCGGCCTTTTGTAGATCAATAACGGGTTTTTCTCAACTACGTCTATTAAATGGAAACTGGGATTAATGCTTAGATTTTCACGCCACCAAAAATCGCGAATATGCCATATTTGTAATGGCAATCAACATCGACGAACCCCGCCTTGGTCAATAGATCCAGCTGGTACCGAAGCTCGCTTGGCCGGTTTTCCTCCTTACTCTTGTACATCTCGGGCGAATTCCGGAATTTTTCCACCTCGCTGGGTCGCCCTGATTTCACAAGAGTTTCTTCGATCCAGTCGCTCCACATGACAAAATGCAACCTTTCAACTCGATCTGAGGGCGGTCGAACTACATCGATGTTGAGGAACAGACCCTCCATGTCAAGATCTCGGAAAATCCTGCTGTAGAGCTCCCCTTTAGCCTCGTGGTCGAGGTGGTGTATGGCATGGGCTGAATATACAAAATCGTAATCGATGTCACTGGAGGGGGAGGTGATGTAGTCCTCGAAGGTCTGATGCACGAAGGTTATATTTTCCCCGACCAGATTTCCACGGGCTTTCTCGATCATGAGTGAAGAACCATCCATAAGGTGGAAGTTATTCCGAGGGCTCCTGTCTTGGATGTAGCTGGTGACGATGGCATCCCCACAGCCGAGGTCGAGCAGGTTCAGATTCTCACGTCCCCCGAAGTGGTGGGCGAAGATATCAAAAAGGATCTTGATAGTTCGTCTGCGCTCGATTAGGACGATCTCCGCGATGTCGAGATAGGAATTTACCTTCGACCTGTTTTCAATTAACCATTCATTTCGGTTTGCTCCCAAACTTATCACGTCCCCCGCTATCGAACCGTTCTCCTGGTTTCGCGTTCTGTTGGAGGTTGATGTACCTGTTCAGGGCATCGAGGTATGCTCTTGCGCTGGCGAGGACGATGTCTGTAGAGGCTCCGTGTCCTATTGCCGAAGCGTGGTTTCCCAACTTCACGGTTGCCTCGCCGATAGCATCGGTACCGCTTCCTGTCGTCGAGATCGTGAAATCCACCAGGTTAAGCGGCATCCCTATGGTTTCGGAGATCGCCCTGTAGGTCGCATCAACGGGTCCATCCCCCCGGGCCTCGCCGTGGACAGTTCCATCTCTGGTCCTTATCTCAACGCGGGCCCTGGCTGGCTTGCCTATCCCGCCTGAGAAGTCCAGGTTTTCAAGCTCGTAGGTCTTCGAGCTTCCCTCGCCCTCTACTATCGCCATCAGGGCGTTGTCGGGAACCTCGCGGACCTCGTCGGCGACTTCTATAAACCTCGCGTATACCGCGTCAATCTTGGAGGGGGCAAGGCGGTACCCGAGCTCTTCCAAGCGATGTCTCACGGCATGCCGACCGGATCGTGCGGTTAGGACTATCCGGCTCCTCGAGAACCCGACGTCCTCCGGCTGCATGATCTCGTAGGTCTTGCGGTCCTTGAGGAAGCCATCGACGTGTATTCCGGCGCTGTGTGAGAAGGCATTGGAGCCGACGATCGGCTTGTTGGGCGGGATGTGGTGGCCGAATGCCCGCGAGACGAGCTGGCTTGTCTTATAAAGCTCCCTCGGATCGACGCCGGTTTCGGCATGGAAGTAGTCCATCCTGGTCTTCATTGCCATTACGACCTCCTCAAGGGAGGCGTTCCCTGCTCTTTCTCCGATCCCGTTGATGGTGACCTCGACCTGGCGAGCCCCGTTAAGAACCCCCGCGAGCGTGTTTGAGACGGCCATCCCGAGGTCGTTGTGGCAGTGGACGCTGACGGTCGCCATCTCGATACCGGAAACGTTTTCGCTCAGATCGTGTATGAGTTCCCCGAACTGCCCAGGGACGGCGTACCCCGTCGTGTCCGGCACGTTGATGACGGTGGCACCGGCCCCGATGACCCCGGAGATCACTTCGAAAAGGTAGTTCCCCTCCGCCCTGGCAGCATCCTCGGCGTAGAACTCAACCTCGTCAACGTAATCCCTTGCCGTTTCCACGGCGTTGATGGCCATTTCCAGGACGTGCTGGCGTTTCTGGCTAAGGTTCGCGCCGTATTTGGCGTCCCTGAATTTCCCGAGTATGTGGACATCGGATATGCCGAGTCCGGTGTGGATGCGTCCCCTTTCTGCGCCGGCAAGCGCCTCGCCACAAGGTTTGATGTCGGAGGGCAACGCGCGCGAAAGCGCGCATATCACGGGCCCCTCGATTTCCCTCGCTATCAGGGAGACGGATTCGAAATCCCTGGGAGATGATGCCGGGAATCCGGCCTCGATGACGTCCACTCCCAGTCGTGTGAGCTGGCGGGCGATCCCGAGCTTCTCGGAGGGATCGAGCCGGCTTCCGGCTGCCTGCTCCCCGTCCCTCAGGGTCGTGTCGAAAACGAAGACCCTGTTTTCCCCCTTCGTCGCTTCTTTCGCGATTCCTTCATCGGAACCGCAGAACGGATCCACCTACGGTGTTTTCATCCATTTTCCAAACCACCTCTCGCCGGTAAAAGATGCCGGCGATTCAGAGCAATAGGAGCAGGGATATTTCCCTGGCGTTCGTCAGAAGAGCTATATTGGCTCCCATTACTCTCGGTGGATCATAGTAATAGTGGGTTGAAATGTCTTTCCAGGTCGGCAATTTATTTCATGGGATTCCCGGGGAAAGAAAGAAAACCATCGGAATTCCGGGCCTTGTGATCTAGATGTCAATGAAGGTCATAATAACCGACCGGCCGCTCCCACACGTCGAGGAGGAGCGGCGAATTATTGAGCGTGCAGGTGGTTACCTGGAGGTCCACGACGTCAGGTCCAGGGACGAGCTTGTTTCCGCTCTCCCGGGCACGCATGTGGTCATGGCCAACCTCGCTGTAATGGACAGGGAGATGATAATGAACCTGGATGGGGTGCGGGGAATCGTGAGATACGGCGTCGGGTACGACGCAATCGATGTCGAGGCCGCGACGGAGAGGGGGATTTATGTGGCAAACGTGCCGGGGTTCTGTAACCTAGATGTGGCCGAGCACACGATGGGCCTTTTGCTGTCCCTCTCCAGGAAGATACCCGAGTTCGACTCCTTCGTGAGGGAGGGACGCTACGTGGACACATCGGGCTACAAGATATTCAGACCGATACCCCGGCTGGCGGGAAGGCGCGCGGGGATCATCGGTTTCGGGAACATAGGTAGGGAGGTGGCCAGGAGGATGCTGGCATTCGGTCTCTCCGTCATGGTTCACGACCCCTACATGGATGCCGGTGACCTGGAAGACCTTTGTGGCAGGGTCGAGCTAGTGGACCTGGAGACACTGCTGCGGCAGTGCGATGTCGTAACCGTCCACGCGCCCCTCAACGAGGAGACCACGGGTATGATCGGCAGGGAGCAACTTGAGCTGATGAAGGAGAGCTCACTCCTCCTAAACGTGGCAAGGGGCGGGATCGTAGTCGAGGAGGAGCTGGCAGTCGCGGTTAAATCCGGGATTATAGCAGGGGCCGGGGTGGACACCCTTTCCTCGGAACCCCCACCCCCCGATAACCCCCTCCTGGGGCTGGAAAGAGTGCTGGTAACGCCACACATCGCGTGGTACTCCGAGGAGTCGGTGATGGACCTAGAGATGGTGGCCGCCGGACAGGCGGCGCAGATCCTGAGGGGGGAGGTACCCAAGAACCTGGTCAACAGGGAGCTTTTGGACTAGATATTCTCCCCCCGACGAGAAACGCATGAGGTAGGACTGTAAGAAGAAGCAGCGCTGGGGGCTCAGCGACCGGTTCCAGGACCTTGACGGCACGGATCCCTCCCGAGATGCTGCCGGCAATGAGGTAGTGGCCATTGCTCGAGTGGGAGATGGAGGCGTCAGGGCCAACCGGCTCCCATCCCGTATCCCAGATGTTTTTCCAGTCTTCATCAAGCCTGAGCAGGGATCCTCCCCTGCCGATGGCGACGTATCCACCCTCCGGGCTCGGCGCCATGTCCATTATCATCCCCCCGTCCCACTGGTATTTCCTGTCGAGGATGACATCACCACCGTCATCGATCACCAGGAGATAGGGGCCATCGTGTCCCATCAGTTCGCCGCGACCTGCCAAGACCACGGCGCTTCCATCATAAAGACCGTATGTCGCGGAGTCCTTTCCCGCCCCCCCGTGGACGCCCCTCCAGATGGTCCTCCCCGACCAGTCGACTAGGTTGACGAGGATATCATACTCTTTACCCTCCTCCCTGGAATCCCCCAAGAGGTAGTAGCACCTGTCCCCCTCCACCAGCCAGTGGGCCCTGTCATCCAGGCCACTGTCCAGGGTCACCTGCCACCCCGCTTTACCAGTCGGGAGGACGCTCACTATGAATGCATCCCCCCCGGATTCCCCGGCAAGCGTGCCGGACATGATGAAGTGACCCTCGACGTTCTCCAGTACGCAACAGATGTCGAGGACCCCTCGGAGGCATTGTCTCGACTCCCATAGAAGCTCACCCCCGGAATCTGTGCGGATGAGAAAGACCCCACAATTACCATAGGTTCCCGCAAGTGCATAACCTCCCCCATCGCAGGCAGTGGCGGCCCCGACCAGGTGGGTTCCGCCCGGGTATGCCCTGTCCCATATGGGATTTCCATCATCACCAAGCTCGACCAGATAGGCGTGGGCTGAACCCGAGGAGGTGGTAAGTGTCCCCGCAATAGCGTGGTAACCCTCGGAACCGGTGATGGTCTCGCACGACTCGACATCGTCCCTGATTATCCAGTCCCACAGTACGGCGTCGTATGAATCGAGCTTGACTATTCTCAACACCCCCTCGAGGTCCTGATAGGTTCCAGCAAGCATCAGGTCCCCATCACCTGCATCGACCATCCCCCCCAGCAGGAAGGTACCGCGGCCGAGGTTTTCCCTTCCCAGGTCCGAGCCATCCCAGGACAGGTGGACAACTCCCTCTGCCCAGCCAATGGTGTAACGGCCGTCACGGTGGATCGCGCTGCAGTCATCGGTCAGCCAGAGGCCCAGGGTCCTGTTCCACCGCACCTCCCCCTCTGCGTCCATACCTGTAGCCCTGAGACCGAGCCAGCAGCACTCCAGGCCGCATACCCGGGTTTCCCCCCCGGAGACCAGGAACCCACCCGGGGACCCGGCGATGTCCAGCGGCCACCAGTCACCGAGGTACCTGTACCACAGATGTTTTCCACCTGGTCCCAGGCGGAGAACGAAGGCATCATCCCCGCTTCTACCTCCGAGAACGAGGTCACCGTTCCCAGGGGAGTGAAGGCAAGATATGGAAAGGGGTCCTAGGTTTTTTTGCCATGTGACCGTTCCATCGTCGTCAAGGCAGGAAAGATGAGATCCGCATGAGGTGGCATAGCCCCACGGCGTCCATATCAGTTCCGGGGTACCATGTTCGTAATCAAGTAGTTTTTCCCAAACAATTTCACCTGATATGGTTAATTTAATAATAAAATATTTGCTATTATTTAGAATACCGGCCATCAAGTAGGATCCATCGTGACCCTCCACGATCGAGGTGGGCATTCCCCCGTAGTCCAGGATACCAGACCAGATGAGGGTACCGTTGACGTCCATGGAGAGGAGCTTGACCCCGTACCTGCAGGTGGAACAGGGTCGGACAATTGAGGCAACGAGGATGCTACTGGAGGAACGGGCAACCCCCAGTACCTGCCGGTAATCCATGCTGTATATCCTTCTCCACACGACCTCGACATTGCTTGGACTTCCGGCCGGGACGTCCACCAGTCTCAGGGGGTTTTCCAGGAGAACCCGGAGGGTGGCGAGCCGATCCATCTTCATCGGTGTGCTGATAATCGTGTCCGCGATGGATATGCTCTCGATCGAGACCCCGTCGTTACTGATCCAAAGGTCGAAGATGAAAAAACCGACCCCCGAGAGGAAATCGTGAAATTGCATGGCCACATTCCACTCCCGGATCATCTGCATCGGCGTCTTCGCCCTCGGGTACACGCAGTGGGCACCAAGAAGGAGGAATACCTCGGGTCCATCCACCCCGATAACACCCTGTAGCTCCACCAGCGATTCCTCGAGTAATTTGAGATCCCGTTCCTCGACGCGGGAAGGTGGCGCTGGGGAGGCATCATCCCAGTCCACGCTGGTGAAATAGTGGGTTACAGCGAAATCGTAGGGTTCGAGATCGACCTGGTTCCACCAGCCTCCTGGTTTCCAGTGGGCCAGGTTGGTATGGGAGAGGTCGCCATGCCAGACCAGATCTATATTGGTCCCCAGGCGTGCTCCAGGGTGCCTCCTGCGTATCTCCCGGGCCACCATGTTCCATGCACTGATCGACCTGTTGTAGAACCACTCGACCAGGGACAGCCTTTCATCCTCGCCCGCTCCCTGTCTCATCCAGAGGCCCATCTCGGAGTGGTAGGTCTGGTTGTAACCGGAGAGCAGGTCGACTGTGATTTCCACCTTGTTGAGCCCCCTGGGCCACTCGTCCCCCAGGACGAAACCGATCACCCCGAGCTCGGAGAGTTCTGACACGATAACATCGATGCAGTCGATCATCTCGAGGCGGAGGGCCCGGTCGTAGTAGAGGTCCAGGAAGGTGGCGCCTGGCGACGGGGGATCTGGGTCGAGAACCACATAGATACCGGTATCGGAGGAGTTAAGGGTTCCCATGAGTGCAGCGAGGCTCTGGAAAAGGTCGTCCTCGTAGTAAAGGAATAGGGCGTCGCACTCGTAGACATGCCTGCCAACGGGCCAGGAGGCCGAGCTGTACACGAAGTTATCTAGGGACCCGGAGAAGTTGACCTCTAGCTCACCAGCGTGCCACTGCAGGGTTTCCTTAAACTCGACCAGGTCAGAATCCCCGGCGGAGGAGGCGGGGAGAAGGAACAGGGTGACAAGTACCACTATCTTTAGCGGGCGCCCTGTGAGGCTGTACAGGTAAACCGGCACCGCGGAACCCCTTGGTGAAATTATTTGCCCTGTCATCCCGACGCAGGATCCTTGGGCTATTCTGAATAAAAAGGTAGGTGGTTCAGTACACGAACCTCGTCTGGGAGACCTCCCTGAAGAGCCTGCGCCGGACCATCAGCGTCCAGACCACGAAGGTTCCGATTGCGAACGTGGCTGTAACCGTTGTCCACTCCGCGAAGAAGATCCACTGAAGCGCCTGGTTCTTGAGCTCCACGGCACGGTCGGAGGCCTCTATCAGGGTCTCGATGGCCTCCTCCAGTATGCCCAGGGACTCGCCGAAGTTCTGGTCGATGTATAGACCGATCGAACTGGAGTAGGTCTCGTCGGCCTCGACCAGCATCTCGCCAACCGGGTTCATGTTGGCCCCGAACTTCTCGGAGAACTCCATGACCGAGATCAGGTAGTCCCTGGTGGACCGGTAATCCAGGTACCTGCCCCTGATCCTGTGGATCGTCTCAAGGTCCGAAGGGATGGGGTTCCGGGAGAGGTACATCATCAGGTTGATGGCGAAGTCCCCGTAGTAGGCCCACCTCATGAAGACCAGGCCGCCCATCGGCGTCCAGTCACCGGTGACTGCAAATGTCCTGCCCCTGCCAACCTCCCACGTTGCCCAGAAGGGAACCCTCTGACCCCCCGCATTGTTTATGACCTCGGCCAGGACCTCGGCGTCCTGCCGCATGTCGACCCGGTTTACTCCCTGCTCTTGCATCCAGTTCCATCGCCTCTCGAGGGGAAGGCTCTGGACCAGCTCGTGATCGGGACGTATGATCTCCATCCTCCCGAGGGCAGTCTCCCCCTCCAGGCACATGACTGGGAGTATGTCCTGGACCATCGTTGGCGTCCAGGGCAGCTCCGGGCCTCCCCCGAATCCCGCGTTCCCCCCGATCATGACGAAGCCGGACCCGTTCTCCACGACGCTGTTCCTGAACCAGAGGAAGTGATCGTCCTCGAACTGGTCAACGGGGGTATCGCTTATTATGACCGCGTCATACCAGGTGAGGTCCCTGTAGGTCCTGGGGAAGTAGAGTCGGTTCAGCCTCTTGCGCTGATCACCCTTGACGTGGAAAAATGCATAGGCCACCCTGAGGTGGATCAGGGGATCCGCGTCCATGCTGGGGGACGGGCTCTGTGGACCGTGGTCACCGATGTAGAGCACCCTGATCCTCCCGGTGTCTGGGTCCATCCTGCCAGTGGTAATGGGGAAAAACGAGGAGAGGGCAAGAAGGAAGAGCAGGGTCAAACCCATCGCCAGGTGCGGGGTGGACAGGGCTTTGAAATTCAACCCTTTCGCGGGGTAGATCCCTCTTTTATCTATTTTGGCTCGGATTGCTACCTCAGGTACTCCCCGTGCGTCTCCTGGGAGGGTTTTGACTCAGGCGGTGGTCTGAGGAAGACGAGGCGGATGACCACGTAGAGGACGAGTATCGAGATTACTATGAGCATAATGGGCCCGAGGGAGCTAACCAGCAGGTCAGCCGCTCCCCTGGTGCTCTCGTTGAGGACCATTTCTCTCCCCGGGTTCCGGGAGTTACCATGCGAGATAAATCCTACCTCTATTGGCATTGCGTGACATATTAAACGGAAAGGCATGTGGGTGGGGTGAATGGGATCCTCTTTTCCGGGTTCTTACTACGGGAAATGCCTGGCTTTCAGCACGCTCCCACTGATATTTATTATTCTGCTCCCTCACGCGAACGCGGTATCGCCAAGGAAGTCGGTCGAGACCGGCATGGTCCGGGTCCTCTACGTAGGGGAGCCCGTCGGCGGCCCCGGGCCCTACAGGTTCATGGCTCAGGACCCGTTCCTGGAGCTCACCCCGGTGCAGGCCACCACGGCCTGGTACGAGCTCGAGGTGATCAAGAGGTCCCTGAGGATCTACATGCCGAGGTCCTACGGCGACCTGACGGGTGGCCAGGACATAGTAGTGCTGAGCGACGCGAACAGGGCCCTGTTCACACCGATGATGCTCGGGTGGTTCGCGGACGGCGTGGTCGAGGATGGAATGGGCCTGCTTATGACCGGGGGGCGGGAGTCCTTCGGCGCCTACTTCGGGATGCCCGACTGGACACCGACGTCGGTCGGGCGGATCCTGCCCGTGGAGTCAACGGCGCAGGAGAACGGCCCGGATGGGAGGGTTAGGGTCACCGACTCGGAGAACGTCTTCATGGCGAGCCTTCCCTGGGAATCAATTGGCCGGTACGGCTACTTCTTCGGGCAGAACCCGGTCAGGGAGAGGGAGGGGTCGAGTGTTCTGGCCGAGCTCGTGCCGGATGCGGGAGGGGTGAATCCGCTCCTCGTCTGGTCCGACGTCGGCGAGGGCAGGACATTTGCCATGACCTCCGACTGGACGCCGGGAGGGGCCAACCTCTTCCTGAACTGGGAGTTCTACCCCGATTTCGCGATAAACCTCATGCTCTTCATCTCGAGGGTGGAAATACCCCCCGACCCGTTTCTGGTCCACAGCATAAGGATGGGGCTCGAGGAATACCACATGAAGCGCAGCTTCCTGGTCTCCCTCATCGAGTTCGTTTCGAGGTTCGGGGCAAACCCTTCTAGTATCGGCGTGATGCTGAATTCGGCGGACGAAGGACTGAAGGACGCTAACGACCTGTACGTTGACTATAACTTCGAGGACAGCTTGGCCAGGATTGAGGGGCTCGTCGGGGAGCTCGATGCCGCTACAATCGAGGCCATCAGGATTAAGGACCAGGCCCTGCTGTGGATCTACATCATCGAGTGGGCCGCGGTAACGGGGGCAAGTTTAATTGCCGGGGTCGTTTTATGGGCCCTGATGGTGCGCAGGAGGCTATACAGGGAGGTCGGGGCCACGAGGAGCAATCACTAGCGGAAGTGGTGAATATGGAGGAAAAGGTGAGAATCGGGATACTCGGGCTGAGGAGGGGAACAAGCTTCATTCGCTCTGCCCTCTCCCTGGGGGAGTGGACGGAGGTAACTGCGGTATGCGACGTCGATGCCGGGGCCACTGAACGGGCAAGCAAGCTCGTTCCCGGGGCATCTGCTTACACCTCCTACGACGACATGCTGGGGGACGAGGTCGATGCCGTGGTTCTGTGCAACTACTGCCCGGATCACGCCCCCGCGGCCGTCAGGGCAATGGAGGCCGGGAAGCACGTCCTCAGCGAGGTAATTGCCTGCCACACGCTGGCCGAGGGGGTTGAGCTGGCCAGGGCCGTGGAGAGGACCGGGATGACATACATGTACGGGGAGAACTACCCCTACATGGCCGCAACCCAGGAGATGAGGCGGCTCTACGAGGAGGGCAGGCTCGGGGATTTCCGTTACGGGGAGGGCGAGTACGTCCACTTCTCCAGGGATATCATCCACCGCCTCGTCAACGGGCCCGGGCACTGGCGCATGTGGTTTCCCCCGACCTACTACTGCACGCATTCCCTGGGACCCCTCCTGAGGATAACGGGGCTCAGGCCCGTTGAGGTCGCGGGATCCGCGGTGCCGGGAACCGGCCATGGCTGGACCGGCGGGTGGCGATCGGACTACGGAATAGAGATGGTAAGGCTCGAGAACGGTGCCCTGGTGAAGAGCCTCCACGGGGGAGGCTGCCCGAGGGAGCCCTGGAGCCCCTGGTACGTCGTCTACGGCACCTCCGGGGTGATCGAGAACCGTCGCTGGCCCGACTACTCGGAGGTGACCCTCTACACCGACGGGATGGAGAACCCGGAGACCTACAGGGCCGATTTCAGGGAGATGGGCGATCTGGCCCTGAAGAGCGGGCATGGCGGGGGCGACCTCTTCGTGACCTACGAGTTCCTCAGGTCGATAAGGACCGGTGATCCCCCCGACATCGACGTCTACATGGGCCTCGACATGACCATCCCCGGGATCCTCGCTTGGAGGTCCGCCCTAAGTGGCGGGGGATTTCTGGGGGTTCCGGACATGCGCGTTGAGTCGGTCCGGAGGGAGTACGAGGACGATCACTACTCACCCCGCCCCGGCACACCTGAGAAGTACGCCCTGCCCAACACCCTGGAGGGCAACGTGGAGCCCCCGGAGGAGCTCCTCGAGGAGATCGCGAGGCGACAGGAGATGGAGCCATACTGAGGCCTTGAAGGTGAACGCCCGCCAGAGGTTTTTATCTGTCACGCGCTTCGAGAAACCCGACTACGTGCCAGTGCTCTCCTGCGACGGCATCAACGGCCCCAGCATGTACACCCTGGGAAAGTGGCACGGCGAGCAGGGCTTTCCCCGCTGGGTCGACTCGGCCCGGAGGTGGGACGAGTTCTGGGGAATGACAAGGGTCAGGGGCTGGAGCCCGGGGGGTCCCGGGGAGGCCATGCCCGAACCCGAGGTTCTGAAGAGGGACAGCGTATACGAGACGATCAGGTACGCCGACGGGAGGGTCGTCCGCCGGAGGATAGGTCAGACTGCAACGAGCTACTACGGCATGCCCGAGTTCATCGAGTTTCCCTGCAGGACCAGGGAGGACTGGGAGGAGTACAGGGACAGGTGGGTACCGAAGGGCGAGGGAATCTACCCGGATGACTTCGACGCGATGGTCGATGGTTGGAGGGAGAGGGACTACCCTCTTGGCACCGGGATTATCGGGTCCTTCTCGGTGATCAGGAACCTCTTCGGAACCAACCTGGCCTGCAAGCTCTTCTACAGGGATCCCGATCTCGTCGTCGAGATTCTTGACCACTTCAGGGAGAGGCACAGGACGATCATAGAGCGACTGGTCAGTTCCACCGAACTCGACTACGCAATCGGGTGGGAGGACTTTTGCTACCGTAACGGGTGCCTAGTATCCCCCCGGATCATCGAAGAGTTCGTGGTTCCACACTACAGGAAGCAGACCAGATTCGTCAGGGAGCACGGGATTGACTACGTCTACATCGATTCGGACGGCTTCGTGGAGGGCGTCATAGGTCTGCTGGAGGAGGGGGGGATCAACGGCCTCCAGGCATTCGAGGTCAGGGCCGGAAACGACGTGTTAAGGGTCAGGGAGAACCACCCGGAGTTCGTCATCTGGGGAGGCCTTGACAAGTTCGCAATGGACGAGGAGAGCCCGGCCCGGGCCGTTGAGGAGGTCATAAGTAAGGTCCCGCCCCTGCTGGCAAGGGGTGGTTACTTCCCGGGTATAGACCACGGCCTTCCGCCGACCTCGAGGTGGCGCACCTACCTCCACTTCATGGCGGCCCTTCACACGGCCTGCGGGAACCCTGAGGGTAAATTCTGGGACCTCCTGCCGGGCGGTTTTGAGAAAAGGGCATCCGAGAATAATAAATGAAGACCATGTGCTCCTCCGAGCTCAATTTACATGATCCTGCCATGTGTAAAACCATCGGGGAAGGCCATGTCTAACCGACAACGAGCAGAGGCAGGGTGATCGTTCTGGTATTTTCTCATGATGCCAATATGCAGCGGTCCGAAGATAGCATCTAAAAGAAAATCACCTGTGCTGATGGCCATGACCCTCATTTTGTATTTCTCTTGTTGCGGAGGCGGGTCTATCGCTCGGCTGGCACGACGGGGTGAGCCTGAAATCAGGGTTAAGAGACCAGGTCGATTAACCCCGCCGCCCATGCCCTGATGGCGTCCCAGTCCCTGAAATCATAGACCGAGTCCGGGTCGAACTCCCGCCCCTCCTTCTCCATCTCATCCTGCTTGCCCTTCATGGCCATCCTCATCATGAACCCCCCGTTGGGGTCGTACCTGCCCCCGAACATGCCCTTGGCGATTATCCTCAGCTCCGGGTACCTCCCCTCAATCTCATCGAGGTACTCGGCCCGTGCCTTCTCGAGTTCCCCGGGTTTCTCTACCGAGCCGCAGCTGACGAAAAGGGCAACGGGCTTGTTGGACAGCTTTTCCCGGTTCTTTTTCAGGAACTTCTGGGGCTCCCTGGTCCACTTGCCCATCTTGATCCCGCTGCCGACTAGGTAGAGGTCGTAGTCACCCGGGCTTTCAACACTGCCCCTCTTGGCATCAACGACGTCAACCTCGATGCCCCGGCCCCTCAGTGTCTTCCCCATCTCCTCGGATATCTCCGCGGTGGAGCCGTACCTCGTCCCGTAGACAATCAGTGCCCTCATTGGGTGTGAGGAAAAAAATTCCTACTTTAAATGAATTCACAGGGCGGGAAGGGTGCCGCGCAGTGCCCCAGTGCTGGTTGCATCAGGTTTTAGGTGATATGCGTATCTCCGAGACGAGGGGGCCCCTCCCGGCATCCCCCCTCCTGAAGCGCAGCTCAAGCCTGCCTTCCGGGTTCAGTTCCACGGGTATTTCGAAATCGAAGGTACCTGGTTCGTCTTCTGGGAGCTGCTTGTCCCCGTGCAGTACGGCTCCATTGGCCAGTAACAGCTGTGACCCGCGCATTCTCCTGTTTGCCAGGTAGGTGACCGAGAGCCTGTAGGGGCTTCCCGGGTGGAGTTCCCCGAACCTGTAAACGACATCCGAATCCCACTCGCTCCTCCCGTAGGACATCCTGCGCCTTGAGAGCCTGACGGTGGGGTCTATGTCCTCGAGGAAGTAGTCCTCTCCCTCCACGCGGTGGGACCCGGTCTCGACGTTTCCACAGTCCTCGTAGTAACCCCCCGGGACGGTTTTATCGTAATCGGTTATCCCTGAGACCATCCTCTCCCTTTCGGGCCCGTCTCCGGCGCGCGCCTCCCTAAGACGTGATACCGTCCAGGGTATGTTGGAGAGCGGTACCTCAAGCCTCTCAACCGGGTGGAAGACCAGTCCAAGGGATTCCCTCAGGTCTCGACCCGTGGTTGATATCCGACCCGACAGTTCACCTTCCATGGCATCCGCCGGTGCTCCTAGCAGCTCTAGGGCCGAGCGGATTCTGGATTCGATCTCCACATCGACGTTGCCGAGTGCCTGTATTGCCTTCCGCTCGGTATCCCTCTCTCTGCGAAGCCTTACCTGCACGTACAGGTCCACCAGGCACCTTAGCAAAAGCATCTGGTACCTCCAGTTTCCACCTCCCCCGGCGACCCGAGGACCTAGTTCCTCAACCGCGGCCAGGTGGAAGTGGATGTCCGGGTTGCTAATCACGGGCCTTTTCCAGCTCTTCTCCAGGTCGAAGATGAGCTTCTGGACATCCTTCTGGATACCGGGTCCGAAGTGCCAGCGGGCGTACTCGGCCACGGATTCCGCCGGTTTCATGCCCCAGTGGAGGCACGACCAGACGGCCTTGTTAAGGTCATCGTGGACGCCCTCGGAGTAGGGCATCGATCCCCCGGATAATCCCGTCGTCTCCTGGAATATTCTCTCCATCGCCATAGGTCTGTAGGTGGGCGATTCCCTGTGGTGGACCAGGGCGTTGGCGTGGTCGAAGCCCAAGACCGGGTACTGGCAGAGGATCAGGTGGGTAATGTCGGGAAATGCCAGTATGCCGTACTTATCGGGCAGTCCGTCGCGGAGCTCTTGGAGAGGCCTGGACTGGGGCCCCCAGACTATACCGGTGAGCCAGTCCGGCATCTCCCTGCCGAGGTAATCGAACAGCCATTCATTCTCACTGCGGGCCAGGGCCTGGTTCGAGATGTAGAACTGGGCGCCGGGGTTATGCTCCCTGAGAATGAGGGCCTCCTCCTCCATCAGCGGAACAAATGTCTCGACCCATGGCGTGCACTTCTCGCAGGGACACCCGCCAGGGTCGTGGGAGGAGGTGAACACGGCGTCGATTTTACCCAGCCTTCGGAAGAGCATTTCCCTGGATTCAAGGATCAGATGACGGGCCCTCGGGTTGGATGGGCACACGTATGGCCCCCTGAAGCTTATTTCGGGCGTGACCAGGTCGGGGGATATGTTGTTTGGGAAGGAGTGAACCCCGAACCTCATCCCGTAGCTGGAGGCGATCTCGGCCTGTGCATCCTGGATTGCGCAGTGCCTCTCCCACCTGCTCCCGGTCTCCTCCGAGCAACCCTCCAGGGGGGCACTGCAGGAGGTGGTTGACCAGATCCAGTTTGCCCCCCACAGTGCGAGCTCCCTGGTATAGCTATCCCAGTCCTTCAGACCCCAGGAATCCAGGTACCTGCAGGTGGAGAGCTCGTGCCCCCTGTGCTGGTGGGTGGCCTTGAGTTTAACGTCGATGAGGGGCAGGCTGACTCCCCCGTCGAAGCCAGTGTTCCTTAGGAGCTTCCCTACGGCGTGAAGGAGCGAGGTTTCACCATTTCCCCGGATATCCACCGTTGCGGAGCCTCCCGACCTCCTGACAGTGATACCGAAGGTGTCGACATCACCCCCCTCGTGGGTAAGTACGAAGTCGATCGATCCATCCCCCTGCGGGCTATCCCGGAAGGTGAATGATCGGCAGCGCCTCGAGATCTCCTCCTTCAGGACACCCGCCGCGATGCCTGCCCGGGCAGAGCTCTCATCTCCTCGGGTGACCCTACCCCGGCCGAAGGGCCCGATAACATCGACCATCGGTCGTCAGGTTCGCTAGGAACTGTAAAGGGTTTTCCCGGTTCAGCTGCCCCGGGTAATACCCACCTCGCGGAAGGCCCTCCTCCTGATCATTAGCGTCCAGAGCAGGAAACCCGTGATTAGGAAGGTCCCGGTAACCGATATCCACTCTATGAGGTAGACCCAGGAGAGGGCCCTTTCCTTGAGGGTGATGGAACGGGACTCGATCAGCGATGCGAACTCAAATGCCTCGTTGAATGCCTCCTCCGTGGCCTCGAACTCGTGGGCGAGGTAGAACCTCCCTGCATGGGCCACTGTGGATTGAAGCTCCCCCAGATCGACGCCCACCTCGTAGGTGCTTGCCCCGAATTCGTCGATGAATTCGATCAGGCTCCCGATCAGGCCTATCCTGGACCTGATCAGCGCGAAGCGTTCCCTCAGAATGTGGACCCTCACGGGGTCGGCCGGGAGCTCCCAGCCGGAGCTGAGCCAGACCATTCCCGTGAAGATGTCTAGGGCGTACCTCTCCCTGCCGTCGCTTGTGATCCACATGGGGCTGTCGAACTGGTCCGCAGTTGTCCAGACGAGGGCCATGCCCGGCCCGTACCTCCAGGATATGAAGAGGGGAAAGCGATCCAGGCCGTAATATGTCCTGAATGCGCTGGACCTGCAGTAAGCCCAGACCGTTGCCCCCTCCCTCTCAAAGGTGGGTCTGGCCTCGCCGAACGGCCTGACGCCCTCAATCCCCAGGGGGACGTAGGGGGTCAGCAGGGGTGGCAGTTCGGTGTCCCTCACCACCTCCAGGTCGTATAACTGCCCCCCGGGAGCCCCAAGCCTGAGGTTTGCGTGGTGGTCGTAGGGGAAACAGTCGCTGAGCTCGGTTTTAAGCCACGGGCTGTAGATGTCCGAGTACATGCTCTGCATGAAGCATAGTCCCCCGATCCCGCTGTCGGCGATAGCCGATCGCATCTGTTCAAGCGAGGCGGTCGGGAAGTAAACTATCACCGGCTGGTTTAGCAGTATGAAATCGAACTCCAGCATCTCCTCGAGGTTTCTGGGGATGTACAGTCGGATCAGCCTCCTGAGGCCCTTTTCACCGAAGGTCGTACCGTGCATCTCCCTGGCCACGGCCAGTGTCACGTCAAGCGAAGGCTCGGCGAAGCCGAACCCCGATATGGGGCAGTAGCTGGGATCAACCTCGCCAGTTGCGAGTATCCTTATGGGACGCGCTTCCTGGGAGTGGCAGACCTGGGTGCAGAGGAGCGGAAGGGCTACTAGGAGTAGGAGCGGGCAGCGACTCACGCTTTTCGGTTATTCCCCCCGGTTAAAATCTATTGCAGTGGCAATCCACGAGTGGCCTGATCGACTCCTACCCACCCGGGAGCGGCTGCTCCCTGGGACGGAAGGCAACCATTCGCATGGAGGACAGCAGCTTCTGCCTTGCCCGATCCGACCCATCGTATTCTATGCCGAGGATTTTGAGGAGCTTTCGAAGGTACGGTCCGCTTTTTTCCTCGTACTCCAGGAATGCCCACCTGGTCTCCTCCTCCGACAGAAAGCGCTGCTGTGGAACGAAACACTCCCCGCCAGTGCAGACACCAACCGCCGGTTTCTCCATGATATTCCGGTACCAGTCGGCCCTCTTCCCGTAGGCCGATATCACCAGGCTCTCTCCCGTCTCCCGGTCGAACTTTATTACCTCCAGCACCGTTTTTCGCAAAATGTGGCTTCTCCTGCCCTCGTGCGTCAGGAGGAGGAACCTTCTACCGAAGATCCGCCCCAGGCCGATCCGGTATATCAGCACGGGAGCCTTGAACAGGACCAGGAGCAGGCCGTCCGGCCTGGGTGGTCTTTCGAGGGGGTCAATCCCGGGCATGTACCACCGGGTTGCATTTCCAGCTTATATTTCCAACTCCGGGTGGACGCCGGTGCAACTTATAAGGGGTCGTAATTCCCGGTGCGGGCATGACTGACGAGATAAGAGGGGTCTGGATACACGACTCGACCTGCAGGGAGATGGGCGGGGCCCGGCTGGCAGAGGAATGCCACAGACTGGGGCTCAACCTGCTACTCCCGAAGGTTCCCTGGATGAGTGGACCGGCGGCGGATACCCAGTACTGGAGAGAGGTCATGGGCCCGATGATAAGGAGGTCCCACGACCTCGATATGGAGGTCCACGCATGGATATTCTTTTTGGACGAGGCAAGCGTGGACAATGATGGATCGCTCATGCAGGTGATGGAGTCAGGCAAGGTCGAATATGCCGCATGCCCGGCCTCGCCGGAGACGGCAAGGCGGAACCTGGAGAAGATAGGTCCCATCCTGGAAGAGTACGAGCTAGATGGTTTCAACCTCGAGGATAATTTCGTCTACCACAGGTGGCCCCAGGATCCACTGATCTGCTTCTGCGAATACTGTCGGGAAAACGCCCCCGAGGGCTTCGAGGATAGGATGGAGTGGAACAGGAACCACCTCACCGGGCTGCTGGAGGGTATCGTGGAGGAATCCCGGAGGCACTCGTCCAACCTGAAGATCTCGGCGGCGGCTCGGGTGCCATACGAGACCCACGCCATGCCCATGTCGGCAGACTGGAAGGAGTGGTGCGAGAAGGGCTTGATGGACTACATCGCGCCGATGGTCTACCAGCGAGAGAACGACAAGCTCAGGGAGATGGCCTCGGACGCCATGAAGCTCATCTCGGACACAGGTGTCCCGGTCTACGTTGGCCTGGGAGCCTACGTGCTGGACAGGGACTTGAAGGGGCACGACATCCCGAGACAGCTCGAGGAGCAGATAGGGATCGTCAGGGAGCTTAAGGCGGAAGGTCACATTCACTACCACCTCGGTGGCCTTACGCTGGACCAGTGCGCACTTGTCAGGAAGGCCTATGGATAGGCACCGGTGTGGGCAGTGCTGGTCGGCTCGATTGACCAGGGAACGACGGGTACTCGCTTCACCATCTACGACGGTGACGCAAACCGGCTTGGCTACAGCTACAGGGAGCACCGCCAGATCTACCCGGAGCCGGGGTGGGTGGAGCAGGATCCGCTGGAGATACTTGAAAACACCAAGAGGGTCATGAGGGAAGCCGTCTCCATGGCACGCGTCGATCCCGTGGATATTGGGGCCATTGGCGTGACGAACCAGAGGGAGACCACAATACTCTGGAATCGGAGGACCGGCCGGCCCGTGGAAAATGCCGTGGTGTGGCAGTGCCGGAGGACGGCCCCCCTGGTGGAGAGGCTGAAGGAGGCGGGTTACCGCGCTTCAATAAGGGAGAAGACCGGCCTGGAGCCGGACGCGTATTTCTCGGGCCCGAAGATCTGGTGGTTGCTGGATAATCATCCCGGGGCGAGGAGGATGGCGGAGGATGGTGATCTTCTATTCGGAAACGTGGATACCTGGTTGATATGGTGCCTTACAGGCTCACACGTGACTGATTTCACGAACGCATCACGCACGATGCTCTTCGACATAGGTGATCTCCGCTGGGACCAGGAGCTCATGGACATCAATGGCGGGATCCCCGGGGAAATCCTGCCAGAGGTAAGGCCATCGAGTGATCCTGATCCTTACGGGTACGTTGAGAGGAAGGTGCTTGGCGCGGAGATACCCCTGTGCGGTGATCTGGGAGACCAGCAGGCAGCACTTTTTGGACAGGGATGCCTTAGCCCGGGGGATACAAAGAACACCTACGGCACCGGGAACTTCATACTGATGAACACTGGGAACCGGCGGGTGAGGTCGCGTCAGGGCCTGCTGACCACCATTGCCCACGGGTACGGGGGAAGGGTGACCTACGCGCTGGAGGGCAGCGTTTTCACAACCGGGGCGGTTTTGAGCTGGATGAGGGATAGCGCCAGAATTGTTGAATCGGTTGAGGAATCCGGAAAAATGGCGCAATCCATACCGGATTCGGGGGGCGTCCACCTGGTTCCAAACTTCGCGGGAGCGGGAGCACCCCACTGGGATATGAAAGCGAGGGGCGCCATCCTCGGACTTGGCCTCGGGACTACAGCGGCACAGATAATCCGCGCAGCGCTTGAGTCGGAGGCGTACCGCACCAGGGAGGTGCTTGAGGCGATGCAGAGGGATTCGAGAATGGAAATTTTGGAGCTCAGGGTGGACGGCGGGGGATCGAGGAACGATTTCACAATGCAGTTCCAGTCCGACCTGCTCGGAATTCCCCTGCTAAGGTCCGGGACGGTGGAGAACACATCATTGGGCGCGGCCTTTGCCGCCGGCCTTGCGGTGGCCCTCTGGGAGGGTCCTGAAGAGCTGTGCAGGATGGCTCAGGGGGGGCGTCTATTCGAGCCCGGTATTTCCCGGGAGCGGGGGGATAGACTCTACTCGGATTGGAGAGCTGCAATGGACAGTGCACTGGATTGCTCGGAAATTCTCGGGGGATATACGGGGTGAAGGTGATCTTTAGATACCCTGTCCTGGGAATCGACCCGTCACCACGACTGAAACATGATAACCGGTTTAAGCGGGGAAAGGTCTTCGTGGACATGCCGGGAATGAAGCTGCGGGGCCTTGGAGCAATATCAGCGCTCGTGCTCGTGGCGCTCACCTACGGGTGCATCGATCAGATGGCCGAGGTAAGGGGCGATAGGAGGCAGGAGACGGTGGAATACGCCGGTCCCATCGCAGATAACATCCTGGATGGGTATAACGAGAATAACTTTACCAAGTACTCAAGAGATTTCAGCGCGGAGATGCTTGAAAGCCTCACGGCTGCGAATTTCAAATCCCAGAGGGAGGAGATTTATGGCAAGTTAGGGTTTTTCATCTCGAGGGAGGCCCCAAGGGTCTACGAGCAGGGCAGGTTCATCTGGGTGGAGTACTATGCCGAGTTCGAGAGGGAGCCTGGGGTAAAGGTCAGGGTCGTTTTCGGGGTAAATGACCCGATCCACAGGGTTGAGGGCCTCTGGTTCGATTCCCCGAAGCTGAGAAAATAGGTGGAATGCTATTTAATAATCTGGTGCCCAAACCGGGCGTGGGTCGAAACCTGAACTATTGGTCAACTCTCCAATCTCCGTGGCTGGGGTTTTGGTTTGCGTAATTCCGATATTCGGGCGACATTCCCTTTTTAACCGGCAGCTCGGTTGGGCTAGCCGTCTCTTTCCCGACTATCTGGAGGTGCACTAGCTGGACATTTACGATCGTATTGGCGTGAGGAAGGTCATAAACGGCAATGCCACGCTGACCAGCCTCGGAGGGTCCATTATGCCGCCAGGGGTGCTGTCAGCGATGGAGGAGGCATCCAGGCACTTCGTCGACATTGACGAGCTCCAGAGGAAAGCCGGGGAGAGAATAGCGGAGCTGACAAGGAACCAGGCCGCCTACGTTTCATGCGGTGCCGCCGCGGGCATGGTACTGGCGACGTCCGCATGCATGGCCGGTTTCGACCCGGAGAAGCGGGCCCGACTGCCTGACACGGGTGGCATGAAGAACGAGGTCATCGTCCACCGTCACGGCAGGGTCGACTACGACTTCGCCATCCGGCAGACGGGGGCTCGACTGGTGGAGATAGGAAGCCAAAACGGGGCCAGTCCGGAGGAACTGGAGGAGGCCATAGGGGAGAAGACGGCCGCGATATTTTACTTCTACATCCCGACAAGGATGGACGTCCAGGTACCCATCGAGACCGGCATCGAGATCGGCCACGGGCACGGTATACCCGTGATAGTGGATGCCGCCGCCCAGCTTCCCCCCGTGGAGAACCTGTGGCGATTCACCGGGATGGGGGCGGACCTTGTCCTATTCAGCGGCGGCAAGGGCCTCCGCGGACCCCAGAGCAGCGGGCTGATGCTCGGGAAGAGGGAGCTGATCGAGAAATGCGCGTTCCACGCCTGCCCCAGGAAGTTCATCGGCAGGCCGATGAAGGTGGGAAAGGAGGAGATTGCCGGTCTGCTGGCCGCCGTTGAGCAATACGTGGACCTGGACCACGGTGAGCTGATGGAACGGTACGAGGAGCAGGTCAAGCTCATAGTCGACAATCTCTCAGTTATCCCCGGCCTCACTGCCCGCCGGAGCTTCCCGAGCGAGGCCGGCCAGCCGATGCCCAGGGCGGAGATACTCGTGGACGAGGGGACAACCGGGCTGACCCGTGATAAAATCCTCGAAATACTCAGAGAAGGCCAGCCTGCGATCGACCTCGCCCCATCGGGGGAACGGGGAATGTTCGTCAACCCCCAGACCCTGAGGCGTGGAGAGGAAAAACTGGTTACATCGAGGATACAGGAGGCAATCCATGGCAAATAACGGGAAACCCCTCCCGGACGGCATCATCTCGGTGATTCAGACCCCTTTCCGGGAGGATGGGAGAATCGACTACCGAAGCCTTGGGGCGATCATCGAGGACGCGGTGGCCGGTGGAGTGAAAGGGTTCCTGGCTCCCGCAGTTGCAAGCGAGAGCACCTGCCTCAGCCTGGAGGAGAGGTGCTCCCTGGTAAAATCCACCCTTGAGGTCGCTGGAGATCGGGTACCCCTGGTAGTGGGGGCATCATCTGATGTCGTGGCCGAGTGCAGGCACCTCGGTACCCTCGCGACGGACCTGGGGGCAAAGGCCTGGCTCGTGGCCGTTCCGCAGGCGCTCTACGGGGAACAGTCGAGAGTACCCGGCTTCTTCCGAAGGGTAAGCGAGGGCATAGAACTACCACTCGTCGTACAGGACATGCAGTTCAACGGACCGGGCCTTGACCTCGAGGTAATCAGGGAGCTCGGGGAGAGCCTTCCGGGTTTAATCGGGATGAAGATAGAGACCCAGCCCGCCGGCCCCAAGTACACTGCTGTCAGGCAGATCATGGGGGATGGATTCTTCATTGCTGGTGGATGGGCGGTCCCGCAGATGATCGAGGCACTGGACCGGGGCATAAACGCGATGATCCCCGAGAGCTCAATGGTCAGGGCGTACTCATGCATCTTCGAACTCTACCGGAACGGGCGTAGGGAGGAGGCGATCGAGGTATTTCGCAGGCTCCTTCCCATCCTGGTCTTTTCGAACCAGGATCTGGCCACCTCCATCGCCTTCTTCAAGAGGCTACTGGTGAGAAGGGGAGTATTCAGATCCCCCTACATGAGACTGCCAGGTTTCGAGTGGGACGAGTACAACTCCAGGGTTGCCGACGAGCTGATCGATTGCTACCTCGACCTGGAATCGGGCCTGGGGACTATCCGCCTTTGAGGTGTCCGTCAAGGAACTCGATTACCCGCCTGAAGGCCGAGGCCACCACCGGGTCGCCCATTCCCCGGCCATCGAAACCATGTTCGCCACCCTCTATTGTAACGAGCTCGTGCTCGATCCCATTTGACTCGAGCTCATTCGCCATCAGCTCCGACTGTAGGCAGGGGACGTCTGTGTCCTGGTCCCCGTGCAGCAGCATGGTGGGCGGGTATTCCACCCCCACGTTCCTGAGGGGTTCGAACTTGTCGAAGGATCGGGGCTCTAGCACCGGGTCGAGGCCCGAAACCTCCTTTGGCCAGAGTCCCCTCTGTCGGAGGTACAGATAGTAGGTCCCCCTGTCGTTTGACTCCGGCGGGGCGGATATCGGCACCTCCCCCACGGAGGCATATGCTTCCTCCTCTCCAACGGCTGGCTGCCGGCAGTAAAACGGGTCGGGGCGGCTGTACCAGTCCCCCGTGATGTTTCCGTAGCCGTAGAAGGAGACGAGGGCCGAGGGAGCCGGGTCGGTGCAGAAGCCGGACATCAGGGCCAGGTACCCGCCGGCTGAGTGCCCTACCGCCGCGATGCGGCTCGGGTCGATTCCGAGGAGCCCCTCCCCCTCCGACCTGACCCAGGCGAGTGCATCGCGCAGATCCTCGATGATGCCGGGGAGCTTGGTCTCCGGTGCGAGGCGATAGTCGATGGAGACTACTGCATAGCCGGAGCGATGGTACAGCTCGAGCTGATCCTGGCGGATGGAACCGCGGTGTCCCCCGATCAGAGCACCCCCGTGGATCCAGACTATGCAGGGGCCGGGGGGCCGGCAGTTGTAGGCGTCCGCCCGGATCTCGCAATTCCCGACGGTTTTGTACACCCTCGTTATCCTCTCCAGCCCAATTCCCCCACCAGCTACTTCCCCACCAGCTCCGCGAGCTCGGGCCAGATCTCCCGGTGGTCCCTTATGTTGGCGCCGTCGGCCATCTCGTTCCAGGCGTAGAGGTAGGCGTAGTCCATTTCGTACTCGTCGCAGAGGGAGTACAGCACGCTCGGCCTCTCGACCAGCACCCCACCCTCCACCGGTGTTATGAAGGCGGTTATGCGGTCCCCGAAGAGCCTGTGGAACATGGAGAGCTCTGCCTCCATGCAGAGCTTCACCTCCGAGGATCCCTTGCAGTACAGGTCGTCGCTCACGATGAACCTGTCGGCGGGTACATCGCGCCAGTAGGGAAGGTACACGCACCTCTGGTGGTATGTATCGTGCTGGGTCACCACCCCGTGCTGGCTTAGCCCCAGGGCGATCTCGACACTTCTCTCCGACTTGAGTTTCCCGAAGAGCTCCCGGTAATAGCGTGCAAGTACGCCGGCCCTGAAGAGGCACCAGTCGTCCCAGAAGGGGTTCTGGGCGATGAACATGATGTCCCTGTCCTGGTCCCAGAGCCCGACCCTTGGGGGCTGGATATCGCCGGGGCTCGAGAAGCTTGTGCCCCACTTCTCATTGAGCTCCCCCAGGGAACCACGTTCCAGGGCCCACCGGCGGAATTTCTCGATCATTTCCTCGCCGTACCCAAGGTGAACCCGCCCGGACTTGCTCCAGATGATCATGGAGGGCTCCCAGAAATTGAGGACTGTCCGACCGCCGACCCTGTAGAGGGCGTCCCCGTACTCGTCGATGAAGTCCTTGAGGTACTTGACGTACGGACGGACGTTTCCCAGGTCATCCGGGTTTATGCAGTCGGTCTTTCCGCCGGTGGAGTCGACGCCCGTGGTGACCTCCATTCCCGTAAGACCCGAGAGGTCCCGGGAGTTTGGCAGGAAGCCGTAGGAGACGACTGGGACTATCTTAAGGTCCCTACTTCCGCATGCCTCGATGAGGGTTTCCCAGGCACCCCGAGCCTTGACCAGCCAGTGGTACTGGATGTCGTAGGATATGGTCTTGAATCCCAGGGAGACGATATCATCAAGGCTCCTCTCCATTGCCTCTGCCAGGTCATCCTCGGGTTTCCACCAGGTGTAGAAGGATAGTATGGATTCCATGTACTATCAGCCCCGGGGCTGTCGGTGGCGGACAACTGATAAAGGTGATATGGTGCGGAAGGGTTTTATCCGTGGGACGCGACTCGTAGAGCATGGGGTCGGAGGATTGAAGGACCCGGTTGAACGGATAATCGTGATGGTGCATCCCGCAATCTATTCAGCTTCGAAGTGGAAACCCGGGTTCGCAGCCAAACATCTGGATTATATAGAATATGAAGAGGAGGTTGAGGGCAGGTGGCTCGAGGCTATGGAACGAACCACTGACCGGGAGGTCCTCGTCGCCTGCTCCCCGGCAACGGAGGAGCTCGGGGATTCAATTCGCTCCACGATGGGACACCGGGGAATAGTTGTCCAGGATAACATCATTAACCGGAGGAATCTCTGGAAATCCCTGCTGGGGGATGAGGCCAGGCTCGGTCTGGGCCGGGACCTGATGGCAATGTTCTGGAGGAATGGCTACAGCTGGGACTCTGGGCCCATGGTACAGCCTGTAATAGCCCGTGGCTGGGCGGAGCGCATCAGGGTCGAGCTTAACGAGAGGAACCTGGCCTTTGACCCCGGGTCAGTCAGGGCCGAGGGCTGGGGGGAGTCCTTCGAGGGATGCGTTGCCAACTACACGAGGTACCTGGGCCGCTATCTGGGGCTGGCAAATCCCATCGAGGTCGAGTTCGAGATGACCGTGCCGGACGCCCGGTTCCTTCTGGATGCGAAATTCCTGGAGAGGATACAACTTCCGGATGACCTCCGCCTCTACCTGTGGAGGCTGGCAGACGGCCGCCTCGCCGGGTGGTACCACAGGGCTTTTGCATCGATAGGGGACGGTTCCCTGTACTCCATCTTCGAGGTTGGGGATATGAGGGTGGAGGTAAGGGGGAAGCGGGAGCTGTACTGGCCCTCCAGGGAATCCCGCGTTACCTGGGAGGAAGGGGGGCTTAGGGTTCCCGTGGAGGGTGATCACTATATTATCGGTGGAGACGTGGGGGCTGATCGCTTCAGGGATCTGCTGGCAGGCGCGGAAATAATCGGGGGCGAGGATATTTGCTGAGGCCGACCACGCTGCTACTCTACTGTGGACACAACAGGTCTTGGTCCGACGGGGAGGTGGGCCGATTCGTCGAGCTTTGCGCCATGGACTCCGGGAGCAGGTACAACCTGCTGCTCCTGGACCTTTGCACGAACGACCAGATGTGGGAGGGATACTCCCTGGAGATGGTGGAGAGGCTGGATGACGGGGCATCTGGCCTGGGACTCCCGGCTCCAAAACACTACGTAGCATCCTGGGGTGTTGAGTCAGCCCAGTGGGCCGGAGATGTCTCGAGCCATGCCGGTTTCCTGGGGCTATACTGGAACGGGGGCGAGGAGAGACCAGAGGTGCCCCCGCCCACTTCCCCCCATCACGGAATTCCCTGGGAGCTCTGGATACCCTACTCCGCGGGCACTTGGGGAATCGGGAACGTGGCGAGGGCCGTTGCCCAGAGCGGTTTCCCAAGGGAGAAGATCGCCCTCCAGCCAAACGTCTACCAGCCCGGCCACGAAAGGGGAGCCTGGGAAATGCTGCTCTGCTACTACTACGCCCGGAAGTACGGGATTAAGCTCGAGATGGAGTTCGACGGGAAGATGCACTCCACCTTCGCGAGCTACCGCTGGATCGACAGGATCTCCCCCCAAATATTCTCCTGCGTCTACGGGGGCTACAAGAAGGTGCTTGATATAGAGGATATTATCTGATCCCCTCGGTCGCCATCGCGAATGGCCAGGCCGATGGCGTAGTACTTGTGTTCCATGTCAACCCTGGATGCGTAGTACATAACGTCCCGACCTCCGGGCCCAACGAGAACCGATGGGTTCGAGCAGTAGATGCTGTCCCAGGAGCTGGAAGGGTCGGGGGAGAGGATGGGCCCGTCCCCCTTTTTCCAGAGAACTCCATCCTCGCTGGTTGCCATGGCTATCTCGCAGATCCTGTGACCGTAGGAGGTGTAGTACATCTCGTAGACATCCCTGGTCAGCACGAACGGGTAGAGGACGTTGGGGTGTTCCCAGGGTTCCGTGCTCCGAAAAGAGGACCCCTCATCCAGGGCCCACGTGACCCCGTCCTCGCTGGTGGCGTGCCTGATCACCATCGGGCCGCCCACCTCGGCCAGGGTGTACCACATCCGGTACCTGCCCTCGTCGAAGATCACGGAGGGGCAGTAAATATTGTGGGCTATCGGGCCGGGCGAGTGAAGTTCCCACTCGAGACCATCGGGACTCGTTGCCAGGTAGAGGTCCGGTGACGGCGGCTTGCCGGTGAACCACATCCGGAATTTACCATCCTCTCGAAGCACCTCCCCGCCCCTGTCCCGGAGTATGGCAGGAGTGGTGTAGTAGCCAGTTCGCCCGGAGGGCACCAGCACCGGGTCCTGGTTACGCTCCCAACTGATCCCGTCTGAACTCCTGGCGTGGCCGATCACGTGGTGCTCGTTTGGTTTCCGGTCGCTTCCCGAGTACCACATCAGGTAAATCCCGGATTCTTTCACAACCATGGGTGCGTGGATGTGGTTCGAGTCGAAGAACCCGGGGCGGAGGTCGAGAACCGGGTTTTGTTGATGTCGAATCCACTTTTTTTTTCTAAACATACCCATCGATGCAGGGCGTACTTACTTATTATGTAATGCAACCATGTGCAGAGCGGATAGTCAGATTGTTTACCCGGTTCTCCCTGGACCCAACATACCGGGGTGAAAAGGTATTTTGGGACCCTCAGATATTACCTATCCATGGCAGGCAGCAGACCAGTACTAGGCATCGTGGCAGGACCGAGGTGTTCGGGGAATACCGCAGCTCTCGTAGAGGAGGTCCTCAGGGGAGCAGGTGATGCGGGTCGGGAGACCGGGCTTCTGTGCCTGGGCAAGCTGGCCATCGGTCCCCTGGTCGAGAGTTCCGGCGGGGAACCCTTCGGCGTAACCGGGCCCGAGGACGACATGCTGGGCATATTCCGGTCGCTGGAGGGGATGGGGGCCTTCGTTTTCGGTTCGCCTATCTACTACGACCACATAAGCGCACGGACCAAGACCTTCATCGACAGGCTGATCTACTACAATGACAAGAAGGACAGGTTCCCCGGGGGCATACCCGCGGTGCTCGCCATCACATACGAGTGGAACAAGGCGACGGCCTACGACGACGTTATGGACTGGATGGTGGAGAGGTTCGAGCACTACTTCAAGATGGAGGTCGTGGGAAAACTGGTTGCAGAGGGCACATCCAGGACCCCCGTATCCGACAGGCCGGAATTGCTGGAAAAGGCATACGAAGCGGGAAGGCTGCTTTGATCAGCAGTGCCCCCTTCTCCTCGCGGGACTCTTCATGGTGGCCCGCACGAAGAGTTACCGTTAACGTGAGGGTTGCAGATGGATAGGATAGATAGACGCTGATGAAACGCGAAAATGAAGAGCAAGAGGGCAAGGAGAACCAGAGACAACCGGGCGAACGAACTCTGGTCCTGATCCATCATGGGTGGTGAATCACCCCAGAAACCTTATAAGGATTTGGATTGAGAAGCGTCCCATAATTTCGAGATGATTCCATGGCGTTCAAGGGTTTCGTGCTTGAGGGCAGGGAGGACTACTCTGATATCGTGATAAGACACTCGACCTGGCCCGGGTCCAGCTGGCGCCTCATGATCCCCGAATACGGGTGGATAGGGGAATCAGTTCGATCCAGGGGGGTCAATTGGCCGGTCAGGGAGGGACGCGAGGTGTCATGGAGGTGGACCGATCCCGGATCGAGAAACGAATTCGATGGCTCGGCCGGGGTTATAAATGACGAGGAGATCGAGTACAGGCTTAACTTCACCAATACCGGGGAGGAGAAATGGGGAAGGGGTTCCTCGTCACTGATCTGCCTTATATCGGGCGGCGTACCGGCATTCCACGACTACGAGGGTCACAGGACCTTCGTCCACGAGTGCGGTAAGGGCTTCGTCGACATCGACGCGATTCAGGGCGGGGTCTGGGCGGAGCACAGGATGTGGGGAGGTAAAGTTCCCGCCCTCGCCGGTGACAGGCCTGCTGTAGAGAGGTTCATGGTCAAGGTATCGAGGGATGGCGAGTTCGTACTGGGCATCGCCACGGACGATGCCACCGGCGTTTCCTGCAACCACCAGCTACGGATGTCGTGCATCCACTCCAATCCGCTGTGGGGCCCGCTTTCGCCGGGAGAGTCCAAGAATGTCAGGGGCAAGATCTACCTCTTCAGGGGAACACGCGAAGACGTTCTGGACAGGTACGATCAGGATTTCGGCCGGCTGTGTGTATGAACCCGATTCCCCCACGAGGAAGACCTTAAAATACGAGGAGACCCCGACAGGCCAACCGGAGATAATTATCATGACAGACAGGCTAGCAATAGATGGCGGGGAGCCTGCAATCGGTGAACCCCTTCCCCCCTGGCCGTGGTTCGACGAGGAGACCATTCAGGCGGCCCTGGAACCCCTGAGGAACGGCAAGGTCAACTACTGGACTGGGGAGCTGGGCAGGGAGTTCGAGGAGAGGTTCGCAGCCTGGAATGGTGCGGGTTTCTGCATATCGACTACCAACGGAACCTCGGCGCTCCACACGGCCGTGGCCGGACTCGGAATCGGACCCGGGGACGAGGTAATCGTCCCATCCTACACGTTCATAGCCACATCCTTCTGCGTCCTGCAGGCCGGGGCGATCCCGGTATTCGCCGATGTGGGTCTGGATGACCACTGTCTGGATCCGGCTGACGTCGAGGCTAAGCTGACAAAGCGGACCAGGGGCGTGATACCGGTCCACCTCTACGGCAACGTCTGTGAGATGGACGAGATGATGCGGATAGCAGGAGAGAATGACCTGTTCGTAATCGAGGATTGTGCCGAGGCCCACGGGGCCCTGTACAGGGGCAAAAAGGTCGGGACCATAGGGCACGCGGGCTGCTTCAGTTTCTGCCAGAACAAGACCTTCACAACGGGGGGCGAGGGCGGCGCCGTGATAACCGACGATGAGGATCTCGCATGGAGGTGCCGATCCTTCAGGGACCACGGCTACGACGTCGAGAAGAGGCTGTCGCTGCTGGAGGCGGAGGGAACCCTTCCCTACATTCACTCCCGGGTCGGTTTCAACTACAGGATGACCGAGGTCCAGTCCGCAATCGGCCTGAAGGAGCTCGAGAAGATCGACACGTGGAACCTGCCCAAAAGGAGGAGAAATGCCGGCATTCTCCTGGAGGAATTGGGGGGTATGGACGGGGTGCTCACCCTCCCGGTGCACGATGAGGAGAAGGTTAACGGGTTCTACGTGTTCCCCGTAGTTCTGGACCTGGAGAGGTTGACCGTCGACAAGAAGACCGTTCTGGATGCCATGACGGCAGAGGGACTGCCTGTATGGAGGGAGTTCTGGCCACAGTGCTATCGCGAGAGGGCCTTTCTGGAGCACACTGGGTTTGGCTCCGCCAACTTCCCGTTCGAATCTTCCGAATACACAGACCCGGCCTCGGTTCGCTACGAAGGGGTGCACTGCCCGAACGCAGCCTGGCTCGAGGATAGGACATTCATAGTGCACTGTTATCCGACTCTCGAGGAAGAACACATGAGGAAGATCGCCTCGGGAATTGGAAAGGTACTGGAGCATTATCGGGCTAAATAGGAGAGGATGTCTTGAAACAGATTGGATGGGGCATAATTGGGAGCGCGGGTATAGCGGACAAGAGGACAATTCCCGAGGGGATAATGCCCTCCGAGGGTTCGAAGTTGGTCGCGTTAATGGGCCCCCACGAGGAAAAACTGAAGCCCCTTGCCGAGAAATATGGGATCGATCGCTGTTACACGAACGAGGAAGAGCTTCTGGCGGACCCTGATGTCGACGCCGTATACATCGCTTCCCCCAATTATCTGCACCACAGGCAATCGATAGCCGCCGCCGAGGCGGGAAAGCACGTTATGTGCGAGAAGCCCTTCGCGATGGACGTGGGTGAATGCGAGGAGATCATCGCTGCGTGCAAAAAGAACGGCGTGAAACTGTCGGTCGGGTTCATGATGAGGTTCCACTCCTGCCACCGGGAGGCTAAGCTTATCGCGGAGGAGGGCCGGCTGGGCCAGCTGGTCATGGCAAGGGCCCAGTTCGCGGGCTGGTACCCGGACATCCCGGGGGCCTGGCGCCAGATACCGTCGCAGGGCGGGGGCGGCAGCCTGTTCGACCTGGGCATTCACGCGATAGACCTCGTCCGCATGTTCATGGGCGACGTGGCGGAGGTCTCGGCCTTCAACGATACCCTCACCCACAATTACGAGGTAGAGGATTCCTCCCTGATTATAATGAAGTTCGAAAGTGGATCCTACGGGATCGTGGACAGCTTCTTCAACATAAAGCGCCCTGCGGGGGGCAACGCCCTGGAGCTTAACGGGACCGAGGGAAGCGTACTGGCCCGGGGAAGCATCGGCCAGTCGTCCGAGGGCATCCTGAGGGTTTCCCTTGCCGGAGGGGAGGCGAGCGAGTTCTCTCCCGAGCCCGTCAATATCTACAGGGCTGAGGTCGAGGACCTGGTCAGGGCCATAAACGAGGATTCAGATCCCGTCAACACGGGCGAGGAGGCCACGAGGGACCAGGCCGTGGCGGATGCGGCCTTCGAGTCGTCCCGCACCGGCAGGACGATTAGGATCTAGCCCGTGTAGAATGGCTCGACCTCGACGAAGTTGAGTATCAGGACCTGTCCTGGGCGGCTGCCGGGACCTCTTTCGTCCGACCAGTCGGAGATGGAAAGCACAGCGGATTCGTTCTCCGGCCTGAACACCCTGCGCATGTAGTTGAAATATGTCCTAGTGTCCCCGTACCTGTCGATGTGGTGGCTGTAGCAGTTCGGGAAAGACCCCTGAAAGGAGTACTCCTCGATGAACTCGGAGCCGCTCACTTCGATGCTGATCGGATCTATCTCGGGGTTGGTCAGGTCTGAACCATCGCCTACATACATCTTGACCGAATGGGCCCGGCCCGGCTCGAGGCCTCTGATGGGCTGGGATAGAGTGTTCGGGCCCCGCGAGCTCCTCCTCATCCAGAAGAAATATTCCCCCTCGGTGCTGCGGGGGTACCTGCCCTCCAGCCATCCGTACCCCTCCTCCCTCCGGGTGCCGGTGCTCCCGGGCTCTGCCTCCCGGACCTCCCAGCCCTCGAGGCCCCCGGTGAAATCAGGGTTCCGTATGTGATCCAGCAGGTAGGAGTCGCTCGTTACGCGGTCCGTGCGTCCATCCAGACAGTAGTGCCGGAAGAGCCTCGCAGCCCACCTGAGGTACTCCTCGTCCGCGTAGGAGGAGAGGTACTCCTCGATGCCCCACAGGTCCTTGAATGCCGGGTCCGTGGCTATTCTGTGGAACTGCATGTCCATGAAGACCTTGTAATTTACGGATGGGTCTGCGTTGAGCGTTTCGGGTGGACCACTTAGGAAGCCAAGCACTAAAACCAGCCTACTGGTTATGCCTGGAACCCGTTCTTCCATGTCCCTGACGTGTCGCACCAGTCGCTCTTCAATGAGTCCCTCTGCACCCTCCTTGGTAGGTTGCTCTCTCAGGTAGACCTCGTCGGCGAAGCGGCAGGGGAGACCCATCAGGGGCTCGAGGAATGGTCGGAGGGCGACCGGGTCACCCCCGAGGTAGGGATAGAAGAACCTCTCGCCCCCTGTAACAAGCCGCTCGATTGCCTCTACCCAGACCGGGTACATCTCGCACCTCGATGTGAGGAACTCGTCGGCGATCAATCCCGATGAGCAGGGATGTGTCCAGCCCCTGGACCCCGACCAGTAATCGTGGATGGACTCTGCGGTCTGGGGATCATCCTTTCGGATGCCCGGGACGGCGACCTGCTGGATGACCCGCTTGCCCTCCCTGACCCATTCGCAGGTCCAGTCGCCCGGATCACCAGTTATCAGGACGTTAACGGCGTCGAGCATTCCGATCCTGTTTAGGAATTCCCAGTCGTAGCTCCCGAAGGACTCGAAGTTCGGCCTCGAGGGGTAGTTCGCGTAGATTACCTCCGGAATCGTACGGATGCTCAGGGACCTTGCCGGGCACCCTCCTGAAGATGCCAGGTGCAGGGCATGTCGTCCTCTTTCCAGGAACCTGATCGCATGGAATTCGTTCCCCCGCCTCTTCATAACGAGCTCCGCGGAGTCCAGGGTGACCGAGATCCTTCCGTCCTCCCCCCGTTCCGTCTCTACCAGGAAGAGGACCCATCCGCTCCTGGGATTATCGAACTCAACCTTGCCATCGCACTGCCCGGTCTTTACCAGTTCCGTTACCAGGTTATTTAACCTGAGCATGCCCGTTCCGCCACCCCTTGCCTAATAAGTTGATTTCCGTTTATCGCAACGGCTCCCTGCGATGACGGCGTTTGATTTAAGTTCCCCGCAGGCCTATGGAGGAGTGCATGCAGAAGGCTATAGTCATCGGGCTCATGCTGGGAACGCTATCGCTTCTGTGGTGGACCGGGCTCGTATTCTACCACTCGGGTGATTACTACGAGTTTCCCCGGGTTTCGATATTCCTGCTGGTCTGCGCTGGAGTCGCCTTCGCACTTTCACTGAGGGGCACGGGGGAGAAGAAAAAGGCCGAGACCTGGTACCTCTCTCCGGACGAGCTGTAGGGTCGCAGGCCGGTATTGCCATTTAATAATAAGAGGACTTCTCCAAGCTGTAACCAGGAGGAGCGAAAGTGGCCGAAAAGTACAGGTTTCCCGAGGAGATCAAGCCAGACAAGGTGAAATCAAATCAAGTTCTAATGATCGCCAGTGGCGATCTAAGGCTGAGCGCAAACCAGGTCTGCTGGCCAACCCAGTCGGAGATGGAGAAGGAGCTCACCGCGGCCGTCAAGGAGGCAGGTTACGAGCTCGTCAGGGCCCACCCCTACAGGCGCGACCAGAAGCACGGTTTCATAGCGTCCCAGAAGGAGGGAATGGAGGTCTTCGCCCGGATGGACCCGGACGCCAAGCTCATCGTTGCCGAGGCGGTCTGGCAGTACAGCCACCACGTGCTGCACGGGATCATGTCCCACAGGGGACCCGTTTGCCTCGTCGCAAACTGGTCTGGCCAGTGGCCCGGGCTGGTGGGGATGCTCAACCTCGCGGGGTCCCTTACCAAGGCGGGGAGGAAGTACTCGATGCTCTGGTCGGAGGACTTCTCCGACCCCGATTTCTTAAAGAAGCTCTCGATCTGGCTGAAGACAGGCCGGGTTCGCCACCGCACATCACACGTGGTTCCCTTCGACTCGGTTAAGGTGCCGGCTGATGCGAAGAGGCTCGGCATGGCCCTGGCCGAACAGCTGAAGCGGGAGAAGGCCATCATGGGGGTTTTCGACGAGGGCTGCATGGGGATGTTCAACGCGATAATTCCCGATCACCTTCTCAGCCCGACGGGCGTTTTCAAGGAGCGCCTGAGCCAGTCCGCACTCTACTACGCCACCACCCAGGTATCGCACTTCGAGGCAACGGAGATCTACAGCTGGCTCCTGAAGAAGGGCATGAAATTCAACCTCGGCTCCATGGATTCCACCGACCTGACGGAGGAACAGGTCCTGACCCAGTGCAAGATGTACATAGCCGCCCTCAGGATGGCCGATGATTTCGGCTGTGACACCATCGGGATACAGTACCAGCAGGGGTTGAAGGACCTGCTCCCGGCAAGCGACCTGGTCGAGGGGCTCCTGAACAACAGGGACCGACCGCCAGTAAAGAGCGCGGACGGGAAGAGGGTGCTATACGAGGGCGAGCCATTGCCACACTTCAACGAGGTCGACGAGTGCTCGGGACTGGATGGCCTGATGACGTACCGCGTCCACCGGGCGATGGGCCAGCCCGTGGAGAACACCCTCCACGACCTCCGCTGGGGCGACTGGGATAAATCAGGGACCACTGAGGACTACGTCTGGGTGCTGGAGATTAGCGGTGCCGTCCCACCGGAGCACCTCAAGGGCGGGTACACCGGGGCCACCAGCGAGAGGCAACCCGCCATGTACTTCAGGCTCGGCGGTGGCTCGATCAAGGGAGTCTCGAAGGCTGGGGAGATAGTATGGAGCCGGATCTACATAGAGGATTCAGCACTCTGCATGGACCTGGGCAGGGCGGCTGCCATCGAGTTACCCGACGCCGAGACGAAGAGGCGTTCGGAGGCGACCACTCCCGAGTGGCCTATTATGCACGCCGTCCTCTACGGGGTGACCCGGGACCAGATGATGGCCAAGCACAAGAGCAACCATATACAGGTTGCCTACGCGACCGACGCCCCCAGGGCGGACGAGGCCCTCCTGGCAAAGGCATCCATGGCATCTGCACTCGGATTAAAGGTGAACATCTGCGGGACCAGGAAGCACGGCAAGGCCTGGTAGGGACCTGTCAGTCGAGGATGGTCTTCCATAGGAGGCCGCTCCTGCCGGGGCTATCCGTCTCCCCGGAGTAGAAGGTGGTCGAGTCAGTCATGACGACGTGGTGGGTTATGTACGGGCACATCCCATCACCATCCCTGATAGGGCCGAGAACATCGAAATGGTTAGCCTCCCTGTCGTAGCAGATCAGATTAGTGCCCCCCTCCATCCCACCTATTGCGTATATCATTCCATCGGGCCCGAGGGTCATTGCGGCCATCCTCAGGCCCGTGAGGGGCTTGCCCAGGTAGTGGACATCGGCGCTGGCGGGATCGAGGCGGAATAGCCCACCGGAAACAGAACCAATGTAGATCATTCCGTCCCCACCGTTAATCATGCAGTCCACCTGGCCGGGGTCCGAGGGAGATGATGTAAGGTGGGAAACCGCAAGCCGGGGAAGCCCGGTCCTGTGCCAGTCAATCTCCTCCCTCTCCGGGTCGTACTTGAAGAGTTGGTTGTTCTGGCTCCAGGTCGCCCAGACACAGCCGTTGTCGTCCATGGCCGATAGGTGAGGATAGCTGTCGATGAACTGCGATCTCGATTTTTTGGTCTCCAGGTCTAGGACGAAGAAGCGCCCGACGGGGTATGTGAATCCATACACCTTCTGCCTATCGGCGTCGTGGAGTATGGACTGTATGTACTCCTCCCCAACGGGCCGGGCTATTAGCTCCAGTGAGTTATCATCGGGGCGGTACCTGAAGACCTTCCCGCCCATGGCCCTATGCCTATCCGGAATGCCGTGGAGACCCGCCGTCGCCCCGATTATGGACCCGTCCTCGTCGAGTATCAGGGATCTGTGAATCTTGACGTCGAACTCATCCGCGATCCTCTTGAAGTCGCATGTTGTGAAGGATGAGTCGGCTGGGTCGAACTTGTAGAGGAGGTCGTTATCCATGTCGGTAAGCCCGAGGTAGAGCATTCCCTCCCCCGGGTGGTACAGGAGGGAGGTGAAGTGTATCGCCCTCTCCCTGCCCGGGAGGTTGTGCTCGTAGGATTGAACTCTCAATTTGGTGCCCCGGTGTCAGGATGGTTGATGGATGTAAAAGTGTTCCGATAGCGGGGGCCGGGGGCCGGGAAAGCGTTAAATTTTGATGTTCGAGGGTTGGACCGAGAGGACTTGAAGACCTTCCTGGGCGATGGCACTGGCGACCTGGTCGAGGCGCTCCCGGGGGAGCCGGGCGTCTACATGCTGCTGGACGAGAACGGCAGGGCAATCTACATCGGAAAGTCGAAGAACATCCGGAACAGGGTCAGGACCCATCTCTCTGCGAGAGGATCGCCGGTGGCCCGGGTTCACGGCGTAGACTATATCGTCACCGATACCGAGCTGGAGGCCCTGATACTGGAGTGTAGCCTGATAAAGCGCCTGAGACCCTTCTTCAACGCCAGGCTAAAGGACGACAAGAGCTATCCGTACATCAAGATCTCTGTGAATGAGAGGTACCCCGCGATCCACACCACCAGGGAGGTATTAGAGGACGGGGCCATTTACCTGGGTCCCTACGCCGACGCCGGCTCGGCGAGGAAGACGATCAGGATACTGAGGAAGATATTCCCGATAAGGAGGTGCCGGAGGAAGATGGACAGAGCTAGTCGTCCCTGCCTGGATTACCACATAAAGAGGTGCTCAGGGCCTTGCACCGGCCAGGTCGAGGAGTCAAGGTACCGATCCGATGTCGAGGACATGATCGCGGCGCTGCAGGGTCGCAGTCAGGAGATCCTGCTGGACCTGAAAGGGGAGATGGACAAGGCCGCCAGGTCCCAGGAATACGAGAGGGCCGCGGTGCTGAGGGACCGGATTGAGGCCCTCGAGAGAACCACCCTTCGCCAGAGGCTCTCAACCTCGGGACCGGGGAACGCCGACGTGCTTGGGATATCGATGTCGGGGGACTACGCCTGCGTGCAGATCCTCTTTTTGAGGGACGGGATGATAGTCGACCAGGAGAACTTCATCATGGACGCCGTTAACGTATCCAGGCCAGAGATTCTCTCCAGCTTCTTCAAGGAGTACTACTCCAGTAACCCCGTGCCCCCCAGAATAATAATTCCCCAGGAATTCGAGGATCTTCCAGTCATGGGTTCGTGGTTCGGGGAGAGGACCGGATCAGGCGTGGATATCTCCGAACCATCGGGCAGAAACGAGAGCAGCCTGGTTTCGATGGCTGAGAAGAACGCGAAGATGACGCTGGTCCTCGAGAGGAGGAAGATGGGGGAATCTTTGAAGATGGGGCTGCAGGAGCTGGCCAGGGCCCTTGACCTGCCCTACATGCCCAGGGTGATCGAGGCCTTTGACATATCCAACATCTCCGGAAGGGATGCCGTGGGATCTATGGTAAGGTTCAGGTGGGGCAGGCCCAACAGGAGCATGTACAGGAAGTTCAGGATCAAGGGATCCCCGGCAAGGGATGATTATGCTATGATGGCGGAGGTGGTGGGGAGGCGCCTTTCGACTGCGGTGCACCGCCAAGACAGGTTGCCGGACCTGATCCTCGTCGATGGCGGGCCGGGCCAGGCCTCGGCCGCCCGGGGAGCGGTGAGGGGCAGGAAACTCAGGATACCGGTCGTGGGCCTCGCGAAGAGGCACGAGAGGATATTCAAGCCGGGGTCAGCGAGGCCTGTATCGATTGGGAAGAGGACCGCGGCACACCTCCTCCTCAGGAGGATCAGGGACGAGGCCCACAGGTTCGCAATATCATACCACAGGACCGTCAGGGCCAGGGGCATGACCAGGTCGGACCTGGACTCGATCAGGGGAATCGGGCCGAAGCGCAAGGCCGCGCTGCTGGGCTATTTCGGGAGCATCGACAGGATTAGGAGGTCCAGCGTACAGGACCTGGTCGAGGTACCGGGTATAACCGAGGAGCTCGCGAGGACGGTGCTCGATGAACTCAGGGGCAGGAGGAGGGCGAGGGTAGCTTGACTGATTTCAAACTCGCCGGGGATTTCGTGCCCAGGGGAGACCAGCCGGAGGCCATTGACGGTCTCGTCAGGGGCATCGATGAGGGCCTCAGGTACCAGACCCTTCTCGGAGTGACGGGTTCGGGCAAGACCTACACCCTGGCAAAGGTGATAGAGGCAACCAGGAGGCCAACCCTGGTTATATCCCCCAACAAGACCCTCGCGGCCCAGCTATGCTCGGAGTTCAAGGCCTTCTTCCCGGAAAACGCCGTCAACTACTTCGTGAGCTACTACGATTACTACCAGCCGGAGGCGTACGTTCCCACCTCAGACACCTACGTGGAGAAGGACGCCTCTATTAACGAGGAGATAGACAGGTTAAGGCACTCCACGACCAGGGCACTTCTGAGCCGGGAGGACGTCATCGTCGTGGCGAGCGTTTCCTGCATCTATAACCTGGGCTCGCCGCAGGACTACAGGAGGACTACCTACCAGCTCAGGGCCGGGGATGAGCTGCCACGTAACAACCTCCTGAGGCGGCTGGTGGAGATGCAGTACGAGAGGAACGACATGGCACTCTCCAAGGGGAAGTTCAGGGCGAGGGGTAACGTCGTGGACATCTGCCCTCCAGACGAGGAGTTCGTGCTAAGGGTCGAGTTCGAGGATGACTCGATCGGCAGACTGTCACTCATGGACACGGTGACCGGGCGTGCCATGGAACACGTGAACGAGGTCCTGCTCTTCCCTGCGAGACACTTCGTAACGATGCCCTACGACCTGTCAAAAGCCCTTTCAGAGATAGGGGACGAGCTGGGTGAAAGGCTGGCCCAGCTACGCGGGGAGAAGAGGTTTCTGGAGGCACAGAGGCTCCAGCAGCGCACCAGGTTCGACCTCGAGATGATAAAACACGTGGGGTACTGCAACGGCATCGAGAACTACTCCAGGCACTTCGACGGCCGTTCACCGGGTGACCCGCCCAACTCCCTGTTGGACTTCTTCCCGGGTAACTTTTTGACGATCATAGACGAGTCACATATCACGGTGCCCCAGATCCGGGGCATGTACCTGGGTGATGAGAGCAGGAAGAGGACGCTGGTGGAGTACGGCTTCAGGCTTCCCTCCGCCATGGACAACCGTCCCCTGCGCTACGACGAGTTCGAGGAAAGACTCAACCAGGTTATCTTCTCCTCGGCCACGCCGGGGCAGTACGAGCTCGGGGCAAGCTCCAGGGTGGTGGAGCAGATAATCCGGCCAACGGGCCTGGTGGACCCGGAGGTGCTGGTCAGGCCAGCCATGGACCAGGTCGACGACCTGATAGGTGAGATCGGGAAGAGGGCCCAGCGGGGCGAGAGGGTCCTTGTGACCACCCTGACAAAGAGAACTGCAGAGGGGCTGTCTGAGTACCTCTCCGAGACCGGTCACAGGGTCAGATACCTGCACTCTGACGTCGAAACCCTGAAGAGGGTCGAGATACTCCGGGACCTGAGGCTTGGGAAGTTCGATGTGCTCGTTGGAATCAACCTGCTTAGGGAGGGCCTGGACCTGCCCGAGGTCTCCCTCGTGGCGATCCTGGATGCAGACAACGAGGGTTTCCTGCGGAGCGAGACCTCCCTCGTCCAGACGATGGGCAGGGCATCCAGGAACGTATTCGGGCAGGTTATCCTCTACGCGGACGAGGTGACCGACTCGATGCGCCGGGCGATAGAAGAGACTTCGCGACGCCGGAGGATACAGCTCAGGTATAACAGTGACCATGGGATTACTCCGGAGACCGTTAGAAGGGAGATACGTTCGCTGATCGCGACGCCCTACCAGGGCGAGGTCGATGAGCCTTCCCCGGGGGAGGATATCGGGGAGCTCGTGACCCGGCTTGAGCAGCAGATGTTCGAAGCGGCGGAGAGGCTGGAGTTCGAGAGGGCCGCCGATATCAGAGACAGGCTGAGGAGGCTGAGGAAATAGAGGGAGGCCAGGGCTGGGAGATGGGCAAGGATAGCATAATAATCAGGGGCGCACGGCAGCACAACCTGAAGGACGTTGACCTGAAGATCCCCCGGGACAGGCTAGTCGTAGTCACGGGCGTCAGCGGCTCGGGGAAGTCCTCCCTGGCCTTCGACACGATATACGCCGAGGGCCAGCGGAGATACATAGAGTCCCTCTCCGCCTATGCGAGGCAGTTTTTAGGAAAGATGGACAAGCCAGACGTGGACTACATCGAGGGGCTATCCCCCGCCATATCCATCGAGCAGAAGGGAGCCAGCAAGAACCCCAGGTCGACGGTTGCTACTATAACAGAGATACATGACTACCTGAGGCTCCTCTTCGCAAGGATCGGGGTACCCCACTGCCATCTTTGCGGGAGGAGGATCCGGAGGCAGACCGTTGACGTAATCGTTGACTCGCTGATGGAGCTCCCGGATGGCTCCAGGGCAACGATAATTGCCCCCGTGATAAGGGGTCAGAAGGGTGAGCACAAGAAGCTGGTCGAGGACCTTAGGAAGCAGGGCTTCACGCAGATCCGGGTGGACGGCGAGGTTCTTAACACAGAGAATCCCCCGGAGCTGGACCGGAACAGGAGGCACAGCATAGAGGTGATCGTGGACGCGGTCAGGGTCGGGAAGGCCAACCGGGGGAGGATCGCCGAGTCAGTCCAGGTGGCCCTGGGGATGGCCAACGGCCTGGTTATCGGGAAGACAGATGAGGGGGAGGAGATCTACAGCGACAGGATGGCGTGCCCGAGGTGCGGCGTGAGCATAGAGGAGCTGGAACCCCGGATGTTCAGCTTCAACAGCCCCTTCGGTGCCTGCAGGGAGTGCTCCGGACTGGGTTTCAGCATGGAGATAGACCCCGACCTTTTAATTCCAGACCCGGGAAAGTCCATAATGGGGGGAGCCATAGCAGGGTGGCCGAGGAACCCGGGCGGATGGTCCATGGGACTGTTAAGGTCCGTTGCCAACCACTGCGAGTTCAGGCTTAACCAGCCCGTGGAGGACCTCACGGAGGAGCAGAGGAGGTTCCTCCTGTGGGGGTCGGAAAACGAGAGGATCCTGTTCAGGTTCAGGAACGAGAAGGGGAGGATGATAAGGTTCAGAAGGTCCTGGGAGGGACTGGCCAACCTCATCAAGAGAAGGTACGTGGAGACCGAGTCAGAGAACTCCAGGGAGGTCTACCAGAGGTACCTCAGCAGGACGCCATGCCCGGCCTGCGGCGGAAAGAGGCTGCGACCCGAGAGCCTGGCGGTCAAGATCAAGAAACGCTCCATCGCGGACATCTCCGCCATGTCCGTGACATCCGCACTCAGGTTCTTCAGGAGGATTCGCCTCAGCGAGAGGGAGAAAACGATCTCAAGGCAGGTGCTGAAGGAGATCACCGACAGGATAGGCTTCCTGGAGAGGGTCGGGGTTGGCTACCTCACACTGGACAGGGCTGCTGGAACGCTCTCGGGAGGCGAGCACGAGAGAATTCAGCTGGCGACACAGATAGGATCGAGCCTGGTTGGGGTGCTTTACATCCTCGACGAGCCGAGCATAGGGCTCCACCAGAGGGATAACCACAGGCTTATCGAGACCCTGGAGGGCCTTAGGGACCTGGGTAACACTGTGATGGTGGTGGAGCACGACGAGCAGATTATGAGGGCGGCGGACCTGATCATCGACCTTGGCCCCGGGGCCGGTGCGAATGGAGGGGAGGTGGTCTGCATGGGCACGCCCGGGGAGGTGGCATCAAACCCGAATTCCCTTACGGGCCAGTACCTGAGCGGGGTCAAGTTCATCGAGGTTCCCGAATCCAGGAGGAGTGGGAACGGCAGGGAGATAGTCGTGAGGGGGGCAAGGGAGAACAACCTCAAGGACATCGATGTCAGGGTACCCATGGGCAAGTTGACCTGCATCACTGGCGTCTCGGGTTCGGGGAAGAGCACGCTGGTGGATGAGATCCTCTACAAGGCCCTCGCCAGGCGGCTATACGGGTCCAGGGAGAGACCGGGCAAGCACGACGGGATCGATGGACTTGAAAACCTGGACAAGGTCGTCATCATCGACCAGTCCCCGATAGGGAGGACTCCGAGGTCGAATCCCGTCACCTACACAGGCGTATTTACACCCATCAGGGAGCTATTTTCACAGCTACCCGAGTCGAGGGTGAGGGGGTACAGGCCGGGCAGGTTCAGCTTCAACGTCAAGCGGGGCCGGTGCGAGGCGTGCAGCGGTGACGGTATAATCAAGCTCGAGATGCACTTCCTGCCAGACGTATACGTACCGTGCGAGGAGTGCGGAGGGAAGAGGTACAACAGGGAGACCCTGGAGATTCGGTTCAAGGGCAAGAGTATATACGATATCCTCGAGATGACGATCGATGAGGCCTACGAGTACTTCAGGGACATCCCCAAGATAGAGAGGAAGCTCGGGGTCCTAAGGGACGTGGGCCTCGGTTACATGAGGATGGGCCAGCCCGCGACCACCCTTTCGGGGGGCGAGGCGCAGAGGGTCAAGCTGGCATCGGAGCTGAGCAAGGTGGGCACCGGCAGCACGCTCTATATCCTCGACGAGCCCACTACCGGACTCCACTTCGCGGACATCAAGAAGCTCCTAGATGTCCTGGGCAGGCTGGTGGACGCGGGGAACACGGTGCTAGTGATAGAGCACAATCTGGACGTGATAAAGGTCGCCGACCACGTTGTAGACCTGGGCCCCGAGGGTGGGGACAGGGGCGGTCAAATCGTGGCCGAGGGAACGCCGGAGGTAATCGCATCCACGCGGAAATCACACACCGGAAAGTTCCTCAGGTCGATGCTGAAGGTATGATGCCTCTAGATGGTTAACCTCCGTATCCATCCTCCTCGTAGTGAGCATCGTACGCATCGTAGGAGTCTTCCATCGGGTTAATTACCCCCAGAGCCCAGTCAAGGCCCCAGCAGGCATCCGAGAATGATGGTACATTGTCGAAAACGAACTCGACATACTGATCACCGTAATCTTGGGTTGTCGGGGGAGGGACATTGTAGGTCCTTGGTCCCTCGATGAGTATCCCCTCATCGCCCCCGTGGGGGTCGAACCAGGCGCGGATGCTGACCTGTTTGGTCTCGTTATAGGAGTTCTTGATGTGGCAGGAAATTGTAATCTGGGATAAACTGGCCTCCCAATCGATATAGTATTCCTCGACCTTAATTTCCTCCATGTTGGTTGAGCAACCCAGGGAGTACAGGACCACAGGCAGGATGAGGACTGCCAAAACGTACCTTTTCATCGATTCATCAATCCCTGCCCCAAAAATGGGGTCTTTACGGCGGTCACAAAATCCCTTAAAAGTTTTTGGTATCGCTTTTGCAGGGCTTGCCCCGGCGTAATAAGAATGGAAAATTGGCCGAGCTAGAGAGAATGATAGGGAAAAAATGGGGAGTATTTTGCTTATTCCTTCTTCTTGATCTTCAGTTCATCGTCGCAGCAGACGAATTGGCAGGGGCCGCAGCCGCAGTCGCTGGCGTCAGTGCCGCACTCCGTGCACTCCTTCACGACCTTAAGCTCCAGGCCGCATCCCTCGCAGGCCAGTACGTCCCCTATCTTCATCTCGTGGCAGTTCGTCAAGATATCACCCTGGCTGCCGCTGTCCCGAAATGGACTTAAAACGCTTTCGTGGCGGAGTTACACGTGACAGTCAGGGGTTCTCCAGTGCCTGGTAGATTATCGCCCCCTGAGCGTCCCTTGGCGGGGGAGTACCAAGAAGATGGCATATCGTGGGAACCATGTCCGTGAGCCAGACAGTCCTGTCCAGGGTCTCCGCCCTCCTTACACCCGGGCCCCTCATCAGGAATAAAGAGCTGTTGGAGCATATGCCGAACTCGGCGGTTGAAAGCTGCTCCCCGTGGGTACCACCGAAGGGCTCCCTCAGTGTGTAGACGATATCCCCTATCTTCTGGTTGGTCGGGTCCCCGTACAGACCCAGGTATCTGGCGTCCTCCTTCCGGAGCACGAGGTTGTAGGGGTGCAGGCCGTTTCTTTCATCAACGTGTGCGTGGAGTGCCGAGATGATCTCGTCCCTGGTCCTGTCGAAATCCTCTGCTGGAACGATGCCTCCGGGCTCCCTCCCCTCCAGGTTAACGTTAACGAAAAGCCCGTTGGGGATGTAGGCCCTGCTCCTGGACCGATCGACCTCCCCGTCTGCGCCAATCACCAGGTAACCGGCTTCCTTGAGAACCTCCCGGGTGTCGACGCGCATGTGACCCGGCAGGCCGCCGTGGTCCGAGATCACGAGGACGACGGTGTCTTCGTCCACCTCCCCAAGCACGGAGCCCAGCATTCGGTCAAGGCTCTCGTACAGGGTTTCGATGAATTTCAGGTACCGGTCACCCCTTTCCCTGTCACTTGGGTTGGCGACCGGGTCGGCGAGATTTAGTGCGTGGTGGTTCGCGCAGTCTATGCAGTGAGCCTGGAGCATCAGAAGGTCCCAATCCATGGTCCGGTTGATGTGTTTGATGGCATTCAGGAACCACTGGTGTTGGTGCTCGGCAAGGTCCACCATCACCGACTCGTGGAACAGGGCACTTCCCTTACTGGCATCGTGCCCGAGGCCATTCCAGCCGATGTCGGTTATGAATGGGCCGGCATTTTCGTATAGCTCCCTGCTCATCTCCCTTGGAAATGCGAAGCCATCGATGTCCATTATCTGGGTAGAGTAGATCCTCACGACCGAACCGTCGGGGGACAACTCCTCGAGCCTGAAGCGAAGGCTCCCCATCCGGGTCCCGTCCATGGTCTCGAAGGAGTCCTCCAGCCACTCCGACCACTCGCCCTCCCCCATGTGGGCGATAATTTCCTCCCCAGATTCATCACGGGAGATCGCGACCCGGTCGTAGGATGATCCCCCAGATGAGGTCACGAAGGCGTAGTAGCTCTTCCCGGGGGGAACGAGCTTGCAGACCGAGTTCTCAAATCCCCTGGCCGGCTTCTCCGAGTCCGGGACTCCGTAGAGAAGGGTCCTGTCGTCCAGCTCCGGGGGCTTTCCCCCTATTCCCCGGGAATCAAGAACCATCTCACCCGATAACACCGGAAGATGGCTCTTGATGCTACCCAGGGTTGGCGCCTCATCCATGTCCATCCGCACATTGCCCCTCTCGGTGGTGGAGAAGATGTGGGCTCCGTCTATCTGGTGTGCGCATGGGCGCACGTGGCAGCCGCACACCTGCACCCCGGTGTTCATTGTGGGTGGGTGTGACGCGGGGTATTTTAGAAGGACGGTGGTCTTGCCGTTCCTCTCCAGGGCGTCCCAGATGAACTCGGCCTCGTTCTCCTTGGAGGTGTAGCCGGACATCCAGCCGCCGTGGAGCTCGGGAAGCTTGAACCTCTGGAAGGAGAGGACCTGGTGGGTCCCGTTCCAGGCGCCGGTGGAGATGGTGGTCCAGTTCTCGGGTGTCGAAGTGGGAACGGAGGAAAGGCAGTGGGGTGCGTATGTTCCCTCGTCCATCATCCTTTGGAAGTTGGGCAGCCTCCCGTCATCGATCATGTGCCCCACGAAGCGGGGATTGACGCCGTCAAATCCGAGTACTATGCACTTTTTTGCCATGGGTTTCACCTGTATTTATAATCTCTGGAGTACCTCAGCTTTTCGGCCATTCTAGTATGTTTACGGATTTTTGGTTAGATATGGCCCTAGTCACGCCTGCCAGCGATCAGGGCATCCTGCCACTCTCTTTTCAGGACATTGGGTGGCTTGAAGTCCGGACCGGAGGCATAGCGGACCATGGACGAGAGGAGGTACCTGGATTCCGGCCATTTCTGGTCAAGATCCAGGGAGGATACGATTATTCCACCGCTGCCAAGAGAGAACTCGACGATATATGCGAGGGGGTGGCAAACGTGGTAGGTGCTCAGCGCCCGAATTACAGTTCTGGTATTCCATCCCCCCAGTACCCTTAGGTCCACCGGTGGTGATTCGGCGATAGGGCGGTAGAGCTGAAGGTCCGCGTACCCCTCGTGTGGGAGATCCGCAAGCATACTGTGGTCCTCGATGATCGTGCCACTCTGACCATCCTCGTAGGGCGGGTAGTTGGCGGGGGGCAGGAAGAAGTACCTCCCCTCGCTGAGACCAAGCTTCGGATTTGAAGGTCGAACGAGGCCCTCCCCTGCTGACAGGATGACCCTGCCGCCCCCACGGGCAAATTCGAGGGTACCTTCATCTATCTGCTCCGTCAGTATGACCGTGGATGGGTCAACCCCGTTGAGCTTTCTTACCCTTGAAATGCCCTTAAGCCCCCGCAGCCATGTGTGTTCTGTCGACCCGTAGATAGCCACCTTGCCAGGCACTCTGGTTTCCTCCGGAAAAACCCAGAAACTCCACTCGTTGGTAAAGGTCCTCTCCCCCTCCCGGAGTTCAGCCCGGAGAGCGACACTAGTAGGCCTTTTAAAATCGGGCACTCTCACCACAAGTCGACCGGCCCTCTTCGTGATGAACGGTTTGTGCCTGTATTCCATTTTACCACCCGCTAGCTGACGGCCATCCTTTATGAGGGACCAGCGTATTTCCGGGTCTTTTAGGGAGGGGTGGGAGAAGTCAGAGATGAACAGGGTTGCCTTAAGCTCCTCCCCCGCATGGAGAACCCTCTGGTCGAAATTCCTGTCGATGAGTATAACGGTGTCTCCCCATGTCCTGAGCCATGTCTCCTCATCGATCACCTTCTCATCGTAGAACTCGTCTATGACGCCCTGGGGTGAGAAACCGATGTCCATTGCGTTGAAGTGACAGATCCCCGCCAGCCTGGGGTTGTCCCGGCGGCAGGCGTCGAGCTTTCCGCGCATCTCGATGGCCTGGAGCCGCTGGCTTACCTCGGCAATGGTCGGAAGGAGCCTCGAGGCGAGGGGGGAGGATGCCTTCTCCTCGGCCAGCTCTATTGAATATGGCCTGAGCGCACCGTCGTATTTACCCTTTATCCTCACGTCCGGGTATGCGCTCCACCACCGGAACTCGTGCTGGATGACGGGCTTTTCACACTCCACATCAACGCGGACCTGGTCATTGACGAAGTCCCCCGGCAGGTCTGGCGAGTAGCCGCCATCGGTCCAGATAACCATGGCGTTTGGCTTTATGGCCTTCGTATCCCTGCTGCACTCCCGGGCCGTCCTGGGATACAATGTGCCCTTACCCAGCTCGTTGCTCATGCAGTAGATCACGGCGGATGGATGGTTGACGTCCCTCATCACCGTCCGGTTCCAGTGTTCCTTGAGCCTGGGGTAGTACACGGGGGAGGGCTGGGGCCAGGCGTAGACGTGCCACGGGCTGTGCCCGGACCAGCCGCCCAGCATGCCCATCTCGAGCTGGACTATGAGGCCGACCTCGTCCGCCGCATCCAGGTACTCCGGCGTGGGGACGTAGGACTGGCACCTGACGTAGTTGTAACCAAACCTCCTGAGGTTGGATAACCTCCTGCGCCACCTGTCCCTGTCCGTGTCCGGGCTCCCGGTCTCGGGGCAGCTGCAGAAGTCCCCGGTACCCCTCATGTAGTACGGCTCCCCGTTGATCAGGAATCTCTTGCCGGATGTTGAGAGCTCGACGAAGCCGGTCCTGGTGGACATCGAATCGCTGACCTCACCTTCGACCAGGAGTTCCACGTCGACCCTGTACAGGGATGGGGATTCAGGGCTCCAGGGAATCGGCTCCACGGGCATGGAGATGCGTGTCTCGGGCTTGGTTCCGGTAGCCACCCCCTCCGCGGTCAGTGACATTCCATCTGGAGATGTAACGCTGACCCTGATCTGGGCATCCTCCTCGAGGTCTCCGCATGTGATCCTGACGCCGAGGGTCTCGCCGGATAGGTCCGGGTGGAGCCAGACCCTGTCCAGGTACGACCTCCCCGTGGCGGTCAGCTCAACGCTGCGGTACAGGCCCGACCAGTTGCCCTGCCAGTTGTATGCGTGGCCAAGCCACCTCTCCCCCTCGTGCACCCTCACCGAGATCCGGTTCTCTCCCCTGACCAGGAGATCCGTCACATCGAATCCGAAGGGAACGAAGGGACCCGAGTGACTTCCGGCCTTCACCCCGTTAACCCAGACATCGGCAGATGGGTGGACGCCGCCGAAGTTCAACCAGATCCGCCTTCCCTCCCAACCTGGGGGCAGGCTAAAGGTCCGGGTATACCAGCCCGTTCCACTGTAGGTTGCCCTGAAGACCCTTGCCCGGAGGCGGAAGTCCCATATCTCGTCCGTACCGTTTCCGCCGTGGCCCTGTCCCTGCCAGCACCCGGGCACCGCTACACTATCTTTAAGTGGTTTACCCTCGTGCCAGCCCATCTCAAGCCCCCGGTCCTCCGGGTCGAGCTGGAAATCCCATTCACCGTCGAGGTTTAGGCGCATCTCTCCCGGTTTTACGAGGAGAGGATTTACCTCGACGGGCATTCTCTTTATTATACCAGCTTTCATACAGATAAACTCCCTATCTCGAATATCTCACCCTGATCTTGCTGCTCGGCCCGCGGATCCCGAACTGGTTCACGGAACGGGCCTCGATGCTGTTGGTGCCCTGCCTCAGCCTCCATCGGAACTGGCTTGGCCTTCTCCTCCAGCCCCTCTCGTCAATTCTAACCTGGTATGCCATGAAGTTGGGCATGTTGTTTTCCAGTTCCACCGTCATTGACGGGGAAGGCCTTCTATCCGAGCAACTGAGATCAATATGGGTAAGGTTGATGGGCCAGTAGAGGTCTGCGGGGTCCTGGCTGTACTTGATCCTGGAGGGAAGGTTGCATCTGACAAGCCTCGGAGGTGTGTGCTCGTCCACCCAGCCTAGCTCACCTCTTCCCCCACTGTTTGTGAGGTGATCGTTTCCCATCTCCAGGGACAGGAAGTGGTAGTAGTCCATGACGTTGAACCTGAGTAGCTTCTCGAACTCACGGTGTACCCTCTCCATGCCGTCCCCGGCCCATATCTCCGGTGGGGTCTCGGAGATCTCAAGGGGTGTTTTTCCCCTCACCATCTCCACCTCCCGCCACCTCCCCTGGAGCCAGAAGTCGTGGATCTCGAGGGCAGAGAGGGGGATTCCCCCGTGCTCGTAGTGGCAGTTGAAGTCCGGGTCCACCAGGACCCACTTCACCAGGTCATTTGACCAGACCTCGGGCACGGAGTGACCCACGTTCCCCTCGTCCGGCGCGATGAAGTCGCTGTCTTCAACCGATATTGATATCCTCCTGGCCTGGTGCCCGAGGCTGAGAAGGCACTGGACGAATAGAATCGCATAGCTTCCGCAGCAGAACTGGAGCCCCCGCTTGGAGTCCTCCAGCAGGGCCATTCCGTCCAGGGCATCCGTTGCGATCGCCTCGTTCCAGCCGTGGGCCCAGCGGGATCTCACCCAGTCCCTGAGCAGGATGAACTCCTCGAACTCTGAACTGGCCGCACTCACAACGGAACGGAGCCTGTACCTGCGGCGGAGCTCGTGGAGCTTTCGCTGGCCATGTTTCTCGTAGGAGAAGGGGTAGCGCGGGCTCGGCATATCCGGATTGAGGTGATCAACAATCCTGAGTTCACCTGGCAGCCTCAACCGTTCTTTTCCCTCCATGTATTCAACCCCAGTTTACCGCGACGGCGTAAAGATCCCGGGCAGCGGATGATTTCAGATCAAGGATGACCTCGTCTCCCACGATCCTCGCCCTATTATCAAGGTCCATTCCGTTCCACGGATCGTATATTCGGCGTGGCCCCGAGCCATCAGGGGACCGGATCACGAGATCGCACCTGTAGGGCAGGTGGGTGTAGTTGAGGACTATCGCCAGGCTTATGTCCTCTCCCATCAGGGGGAACATCTCCATCGTGGGCAGGTCCCGCCGATCCCAAGGGCGGAGCCTACCGTAGTCATTCGGGGGCGGGAATGGCCTGATCTCGAAGAGCGGTTCCGTTGGCGAGAGCCAGCCAAGCAGATTTCTCAAGAGATCCACCCCGCCGGTGGGGGTTCGGACGGAACCGTGGTCCCCGGGCCTCACGTAGGAGTGTACGGGTCTACCGGAAATCCAGGCCCTCTTCCCGGAATCCTCATTAAGCACTAGGCCCACTGCACCATCCAGGCTACCGAGGGCCCGACCCGGTATTCCCGGGCCCGTTTCCCTGGATGCAAGCATTACGGGCTCGTGAATTTCTTTCGCCAGCGAATCACCACCCGATAGCTCCAATCTGAAAGGTCCCTCCTCGACCCGGGAGGGAGGTGGGCATCGACCCCTGCGAGACCACGGTCCATGGGGGGTGGTCCCGCACCAGAGCAGGCCGGACCCACCCGCAGCGATCCCCTCCAGCACCTCAATCTGTCTCCATGTAAGGCAGTGGACACCGGGCAGGATGATTGGCCCTGATATCCGCCCGGGACTCTCCTCGATGTGACGGTCCCAGAGCCATCTCCAGGGCAGGCCTGTACGGTTCATCAGCTCTGCCCAGGGCATTAGGCTGGTCCTTCCCCAGTCATCCCCGGGGTGTCCGAACACCTCGGTCTGCGACGGGTAGATAACGGTTGCGAAGCTGTAAGGCAGGGTTGCCTCGAAGTATGGGATGAACCTTCGGGTGAGCTTGAGCCCGTTGAAGAAACCGGGGAGGATCTTCATCAGCTCGTAGGCATATGGGGTTATGGTCTCGGCGCCGAGGGCATGCGGCACGGTTCCCTCCAGGAGGCCATCCTGACTGCCCAGCTCGATGCTTGTGCCCGGGGGTGCGAAGGCCTGGGTGTAGACATTGGTCCTGCCCGAGGGATTGCTGCCGAGGAGAACCCTCGTTACCTCCGTCAGTATCCGACCGTGGGGCCTGAATGGAAATTTACCGGAGTGGTTGTGGTGATAGGGATCGGTAGCCATCACGTCCATGTTTTTCGACTCGAGCCCGGGATCGATCCCTGACTTCCACGGGTTTATTCCAAGCCCGGCATTCACGGGCGAATGCTGTATCCCGACGGCGACCTCGGGGTTGACGCTTTTTATCCTCTTCCTCAGAACTGCGTGGAGGTTAACCCAGGACTCCATCCTGTGGTTGACCCAGTCCCACCATGCAGGGTCCCCGTAATCGTTCATCAGGGGCGGCGGGGATCCGAAAATGTGCTCGAAGGTCTCGCTGCAGTGGTCGCAGTAACACCCTATCCTCCCGTCTTCAAAACCTAGGCTGGCCTCGTCATTGAGATGTATCTCGCGGATTCCGGGCCAGCCAGCGATCCTCGTCAGAAGATCGACGTAGTCCTGCACGTTTTCCGGGCGGAAGGGGCAGAGGTAGTGGAATGGGACCGGCTTCGAACCGTTGCCGGAGACCATCATGGCCCTCCGGGGTTCGGCCCTGATAAGCTCCTCCTGGTACTTCATGTAGCCCGTGAAGGCCATAACGCCCAGTTCCCGATCATGGGCCATCCCGGCCAGCTCTCGGCCCTGCTCCTCGGTGAACCCCTGCCCCGTGAAGGCCCTGTGGGTTCCCGATATGAATGTGGCAACCCCGACATCGGTGAATCCCTCTGTCCGAATGGAATCGATAGTCCCAGGGTTCAGGCTGTGTTCGGGGAAGAGCAGAAGCGCGCATCGCCTTATTGACCGGAACTTTTTCAGTTTCAGAGCCTAACCCTCCAGAATTCCGTCTCGGCCGGGTGACCCACTGTTATGTGGTCAATGCCGTTTGCGACCTCGGTTATATGGGTGAAGGCGGTCTTCACCCTGCCTCCCAGTCCATCGGTGTAGAGCCCGGGCTGGGCCACCTCCGTGAGCAGTTCCTTCATGCCTTCCAGAGTCAGGGGGTAATCACCCGTCTGGAGCCCGTGGATGATCCGACCGTACCTGCTGTAGGCGCTTCTCAGGTACTCTGCCTCCGGGGCTATCGGGACCCTGCCCGAGGTGAAGAAGTTGGTACAGACCTGCCAGCGGGCGGCATCCTCCCTCGGCAAGATTACGGGCTCCCGTCCCTGGGCGAATTCGATGATGGCGGATTGCCCGGAGGAGTCGGAGACGATTAGGTTGTAGGGCTTTCCCAGGAAAACCCTGCCCCGGAGAAATTGCAGGGCTTCTCCCAGGTTACTCGAGTTGTGGAGTATCCTCCCGCCGAGCAGGGCAGCGGGCAGCCCATCAGGCCGGTCATCCACGACGTTGGTATGGGCACTCGCGCTGCCCTTGGCGAGACCGTTTCCGTTATGACCAGGGGTACCGGGTATGCCGAGGTAGCCCACGGTGAGGGATGGAATGCCAGATGCCGGTCGGCTGACGTGGCAGATCTGCACATCCGGGTCAAAGCTGGGAGAGAGATCGCAGTTCCTGCCCAGTATGGGCCCGACGTCGCTATCCGGGAAAAACACCACTGTGCATCCCTGGTTCATGTACATCCTCACGTCGGGGAAGAAGCGGTATCCCGTCAAGGTCTCGAGATCGATACCGGAACCCTCTGACATACCCTCCGTCTCTTCCCAGAGATCCGGCCACTGGTCCTGGACGAGGCCCCTTATTCTCCCTATTGCGGAGGTGATTTCATTGCCCCTGTCCACCAGCCAGGGGGCGTAGGCGGCCATGCACTTCTCGAGCTCTTCCGGGAAGGCCCTGCCGATGCTCCTCCCCGTTGCCCTTGCTATGCCGCTCGTCTCGATGTAGAGCATGCCTTTTCCTCCATTCTAGCTTATCCTGACCGATATCGGTAGTTGTTCCGGGGTGGCGCAGAGATACTCCCTTCCCCAGAGATCCGTCCGTTCCCAGATCAGGTTTTCGAGGTCCGTTTCCACGCTCCTTGTGCTGTTACCCGGGATAATAATGCTGACGCCCCTCTGGGTGACCTCCGGGGGACCGGATACCTCGAAGTAGAGCGAACTGCCCTCCCTCTGGAACATTTCGAAGCACACATCTCTCCTGGTATTCGCGAACTGCTCAACCTCCCTCAGGGTCCTCAGTTTATGGGAATTATGCTCGCAGTAGGAGAGGAAACCCTCGAGGGCCCTCCTGGCCTCAGGGTTGCTACTTACCGTTATGGGGTGGAAGCAGGCGATGACGTGTGAGTAGTTTCCGTCCAGGCTGGCCTCGACGAAATCCGCCAAAGACCTGGCCGCCTTCTCCCCGGTGATGTCCAGGCCCTTCCGCGGGAGCAGGATCTCGTCCTCGAGGTTCTGTTCGATCTGGTACACATCGATTACGTCGCCGTCGAGGTCGCAGAACCTCTGGGGCTGCCCGCTGCCCGTAATGTATCCGATTGCGGGCCCGCCGTACCTTTCCTGGCCGAACCAGGGGGGGTAGCCATAGTTGTTGTCCAGGGAGATGCCGAGATCCATCTCGACCCTGGGAACATCTACCCAGCCACACCAGACGGTGGAGTGATTTCGAATCGTGACGGGCCTGATTCCATATCTGCCCTCGAACCTCACCACCATGTCCTCGTAGAGCTTCCTCATGGTCTCCCCCCTTGGTCTGAGGGGGTCCCCAAACCTGTTGTAATCGGGGTGGATGGACGCCTCGTTACCTGACTCGAGAAAGCCGGACATCTCCTCAGCGGTGAATAGCTCCAGGGTCTTGTCGATAAGGTAGAGGCTGTATACCCCGCCGTGCTTCCTCACCAGCTCTGTCTCCACTGCAAGCTCCCGGGGAGTTGCCGAGTCCGAGTCAGCGACGATTGTGACCGACGTCCTTTCCATACTGGGGAAATACCACGTCCTGGGCAGTGAAATGCCGGACTGTGAGATGATAAGGTCGACGAGAAACCTCTGGAGGATATCTGCCTGGGGAATGCCCGCATTGCCCGTGTCCAGCCAGCTCTTTCCATCGAGGCGACAGAAGAGGTCCCCGGGCCTAACCCCCCCGAGCCAGTCGTCACCCTTGCTATCGACCCAGGCTGGGTTTCCCTGGCGGGTGAGAACCACGCTCCTGGGAAGATCGAAAGGGATGACCGTGACCCTCCCGCTGCCGAAGCCCGATGTCATCACCCCGGGCCCCTCCATCTCATCTCCCCTGCTGTAGAGATCTGCCAGCACCTCCCAGCCACCACAGTCATAGATATCTGACGGAGAGTGAATCTGGATGGGCCCCGATGGTGGAAATGACAGGTAGGCCTCCTCGAGTTCGCCAAGGGTTTCCAGGCCAAGCTTCGCCTGTAGATCCGTGGTCGGTCTGATTGAGATTAGCAACGCACCATCCCCGGCCAGGGACAGGAGATGCCCGATTTCAGCCAACCCTATGTGCCCGGCCGGCAGCACTACGACCGGGTTCTTCTCAACCGTGAGAGCTCCGGGATCACCGGTCACGTGGACGTATGGAAGTCCCTCGGCAATAAGAATTTCCTGCAGGTAACTTCCGAAGGATTTTCCCCGGAGATTGATGAGGGTTAATGGGCGAAATTCAGACATGGTCCGGGCCTCATGGCTTGTGTCCCTTTTTCCTGCCTTTACACGGGCGGAAATCAGGTACATCCTGGGGGGCACCTTTTTTCTCGGCGGATTTTGCGGACAGTATGGCCGGAGCCGCGGTTTCCGCCGCTCCGTAGACGCCGAGCTCTGGTTCGGAGTCCTCCCTGATCGATCTAATGAAATCAGCCAGCGGGTAGTGGTCAAGGCCACCGTGACCAGATGCCCGGGCCTCAGGGGGCGAGGGCTGGTATGCGTTGTAGTCCCAGTCCAGGTCGGCCTTGCTCTCCATGTACCCGTTGGCCAGCCAGAGCTTCATGCTGTCCCTCCCTGACCTGTTGGTCTCCACCTGTCCCCTCGTCCCCATAACGTGGTGCCAGTGGAGGGGGGAGGGGGTGGGCACTGTGAAACCTGCCGTCATTTTCATGAGGGAATCACCCCGGGTGTGCATGATCGCCACCTCCATATCCGAGATCGGCACGTCCCCGTGGACGTAGCTCCTCCTCCTGGTGCCCATGCAGGAAACCCTCTCCACCCTGTCGTCGATTACCTTGAGCATCGGACTCAGCTCGTGGGGCAGGTAGAGTATGGGATGGGTCATGTGCCAGAATCTCGTCCTTGTCGCCCTGGGATTCGTTTTCGCCTCCTCCCATGTCAGGCGTTGCCCGGTTTTGCCGTCCATCCAGTATCGGTCATCGGTCATTCCGTGGAGATAGTGGCCCTCGACGTAGAGGACCCTGCCCAGGGTTCCCTCGCTGACCATATTCCTCCAGGCGTTGATGTAGGCGGAGTACCTGAGCTGCTCTGCCATCTCGAACTTGAGCCCGCTCTTTTCAACGGCGAGCACGATCCTCCAGCAATCCTCGATTGTGTAGGCTAGGGGGACCTCGCAAACAACGTGCTTTCCCCCCTCCAGGGACCTGCATATGAGATCGGGCTGGTTGTGGGGCTCGACGACCACACCGACGGCATCAAGGGAGGCGTCATCGATCATCCTGTCGAAGTCGGTGTAGGTATCAATACCGGGGTCACCGGACTTCCGCGTGGCCCGTTCCAGCAGGGGCCCTATTCTATCGCAGATGGCAACCACCCTGGCCCCCCTGACGTCCTCGAAGGTCCTTAACCACGAAAGTCCCCGGGAACCCATACCGACTATCCCGACTCTGATATCATCCATATACTCGCACCACCGGCCCGGTTTGGGCCTGAATTTAGCTGGGTTCGCAGGATCTCGCCTGTTATTATGTTATACGCCTCTCCTTTGGCAACGGGTGTTACCGGGTTCCCCGGCCGGTGGGGAAACATGCCTTTTGGGGGCTGCCCTTCTCCGCGGGCCGGTTCGCTAGAAGTTCAGAGGGGATGATGGGCCGAGCTGCTTAATGGAGCTTTTCGTCAGCGTCCATATCTTACCACCTACGCTAGGCAGCGGCTGCGTCCCGGGATCCTGAATAGATAACAGGGAGAAGATATTTCTTGGACTCGGTCCCGCTACCCAACAGGTGATTAGATGTCACACGGTGGACCCCACGGGGGCCTTGTTCTCAACGTAGGTGAGGGAAAGCAGCTCTTCCTGGACGACGATTTCCTGGTTGAAAACTCGATCAGGGTCCGCCCCGTGATGCACCAGCCTGTGAAAGAGGGTTATCCCGTGCTCCTCCCGGACAGGCCCTGGGAGGTTGGCGGGTTCCACACCGGGACTGTGATGTTCGAGGAGGGGGTCTTCAAGATGTGGTACGGCGGGCTGGATGAATCCCTGAAGACCACCTGCTTCTGTTTCGCCAGGTCCGTCGACGGGACCACGTGGGAGAAGCCCAGTCTCGGAATACACGAGTGGGAGGGTTCACCCGAGAACAACATAGTAATGGTACTGGAGGGAGACGAGGAGAACCTCGGCACGGCGTGCGTTTTCAGGGATCCCCGGGATGAGGGGGCTCCCTACAAGCTTGTACACCACTACTTCGAGAAATCCGAGGACGGCCAGTATACTTACGGGCTTTCCGCGGCCACCTCGCCTGACGGCCTCCACTGGGATAGGAACCCCGAGCCTCTCTTCACCGATTTCAAGCCCTTCGATGCCTTCAACATCGTCTTCTGGGACGATTACCTCGGGAGGTACGTGGCCTACGTAAGGAGGAGGATAAGGAGGAGGTTCCCCAAGGAAAAGAGGTTCCCGTCGGAACCCACGGCACTGAGGTACGTTGGCCGGGCCGAGTCGGAGGACTTCGTTCACTGGACCAGCCCGGAGGTCGTGGTTCTGGGACCCGACGAGCAGGACCCGCCTGAGGCCGACTACTACGGTGCCGGGGCCTTCAGGTACTCCGACAACGCCTACTTAATGATGACCCCCTACTTCGACCACGCAACCGACCAGGTCCACCTCCGGCTTGCCACCAGCAGGGAGAACGTCACCTGGAGGGTTGCGGGCAACAGGGCTCCATTTCTCCCCAACGGCGATCCCGGTTCCTGGGACTCGATGCAGATCTACCCCCTCGTCCCGGCGGTGGTAAAGGACGGCCTCATCCACATTTACTACCGGGGCCTTGATGCCGGTCACTACGGCGGGGTCACCAAGGAGGAGTACAGGGCGAACGCCGGGATAGGCCTCGCCACCCTTCCACTGGACGGTTTTATTTCACTCCAGGCCGGATACCTCCCGGGTGTCGTGACTACCTGGCCCCTGAGGTTCTCGGGGTCATCGCTGTTTATTAACGCGCACCTTGTGGAGGTGGATGACGAGACATGGCCTGGCCACGGCATAGACGTGGAGATCCTGGATGAGGAGGGCTACGCAATCCCGGAGTTCAGCAGGCACGACTGTGACACGGTAAGGGACACGGGCCCTGATTTGCCAGTGACGTGGAATGGAAAGCCGGACCTATCACTTCTGGTCGGCAAGCCGGTGAAGCTGAAGTTCTACCTCCAGTTCGCGAGGCTGTACAGCATGCAGTTTCGAAACGTATGAATTGTCAACGACAAAGTGACCCGGTTGAGCCAAGCTTTTATAGACACGCTAGCAGGCTATTCCCAAGGAGATTCCAATGGTCTCGAGGGTGCAGCTGCTAATCCCCGCGGTTTTCGTCTCTATAATAATTCTCGGAACTCTGGCGTCGTTTTTAGTTGTTAGCCAGGAGGGCATCGATGTCGAGTTTGAGATGACCATGATGGTGGACAGCAACACCACCCTGTGGAACGCGGGTTATCACTATTTTGAATTCGAGGGAAGCGGTTGGTTCAAGTCATCCGTAATTAACGAGACGGCATACCTCGAGGGAAGCGGGACAGTCGACTATGGAGAACTCGTGCCAGGAGGAAGCCCCGGTTTCCCACCCGGAGAGTTTTCCTCCCACTTCGAGTTGATGGGATATTTATCCAATAACATGTTCACCGGGCCTTTTTCCATTGACGGGGACTTCACCGGTGTAACTACAGCCCTGCCCGGGCCGTACGACGAGGGTTTTATCTACGCCGAATCGCTGGAGAACCTCAAGGGCAGCTTCGAATTCGTCTCATCCTTTGCAGATCGACCGCTTAACATTACATCGGACCTGATATTCGTTGACTTTGGCTACTAATCGTTCGACGGGAAAAACTTCCAGATAAGGGCATCCGGTACATTCAAGGTATACCCGGGCGAGGAAGAACCACCCGTGATACCGGAGTTCCCGCCCCTCGCCCTCCCGGCCGTGCTGGCCGCGATCCTGGTACTTCTCAGGAAGGGCGCATCAGGCGGAAAACCCGGCTGAAACCCCCGGAGGTGTTTTCGGGATCGGAATCCCGTCAGCCAAGTGTCGATCCCCGGGAGATAGTGATAAGCAGCACAAGAGCGACGAATAGCATCGTCCAGAAGATAATGGCCCTCCTGGTCGCCCTCTTCGCCTTGTCAGCCTCCCACCACGTGGTTGGCTGTATCCCCTGTGCGAGGAAGGTCAATACCCCGGCCAGGTTTACACAGATCAGGTTGGTGACGAGGAGTAGCAGGGAGCCCAGTGCACTTGACAGATAGCCGGCACCGAGAAGCAGTCCGAATGATGCAATGGGAGGGATCAGGGCAACGGCTATGATGACACCAACAAGTGCTGTGGAGATGCCCGTTGTGAAGGCAAATCCCCCGGCCGCACCCGCCACAAGCGCGATGACCACGTCCGCTAGGCCAACCCTTGTCCTAGAAGCTATTTCTGGGAGATCGGGGCCCAGGTCCGGTTCGATGACCTCGGGAACGGCAGAGAGAACAAGCCCCATTACGACGGGCAGCGCTATGGCTGCCGTTATGCCAATGGCACTGGCCCTCAGGGCCCTTCGCGAGAGGTCGGTGTCCCCCAGGGTGGTGGCAAAGGACAGGGCCACGTTGGGACCCAGGAGCGGGGCTATCACCATGGCACCGATAATGACGGGCAGGTTACCCTGCCACAGGCCCACTGCTGCCACGATAGATGAGAGCAGCACAAGCACTATGAAGACCCTGTTCGTCCTGATCGTGTCGGAGATCGCGGAGTAGACCTCCTCCCTGTACATCCTGCCCCTCTCGCCCTTCCCCTCATCCCCCTCGACCTCGGCCTGACCGGGGGGCGCCCCATCCTCGCCCTCGGGCCTCGGTATTGATGCCTGGACTGGAAGAAGTACCAGCCTGAAGCCCTCGAGTAGCGAGAACCTCTTGTCCAGGGAGTTTAGGAGGGACTCCGTCTGATCGGCGGGCAAGAGGACCTTCGCGCTGAATTTCTCATCTGAGATCGCCTGGATCCACGTATCGATGCACGGGGCACCCTTCAGGAGTTTCTCGAGCTCCTCCCTCTTGTCAGCGGGTAAAACGACCTCGACGAGACGCAGAGCCATATCTAATCACCGATCGTGTATCGGGAAACCGGTCAAAGCAGCCCATTTTTGGGCAGGCTCAGTCGAAATCCCAGATTGTCCTTCCCTTTGAGAATGTCATCACGAACCTGCAGGTGGTGCATATCATGAGGGTAACGCGATGGGCCGTCAGTCCCCACTTGCTATCCATCTTGCCCTCCTGCTTCTCAAAGCTAGTGCTGCCACACAAAGGGCACTTCAGCTGTCTTTCTACCTCCATTTTACTCGTTCTATCGGGTGTAAACCAGCTAAAGAATCTTACAGCTCATTTTCTGCAGAATACCAGTACCAACCAAGCCTAACTTTAAGCCAGATGGACAGTAACCACATTTCCCTGACGATTGGTATAAAGGCATTTAATATCATGATACCGATGGACAAGGGGAAGCAAGGATCGGAGTTGAATGCCGCCAAAGTTATTCAGGCCTGGTAAGTTAATATCTGTGAATTTTCAAGGGGCAGCATTCCGGTCTCTGCCATAGGATTAATAGGGCGTGTTGGTTCCGGGAATAACCCAGTGGTTAATTGGCCATAATCGAGGTTCGGGGGCTCACGAAGTACTACGGCGAGGTCCGGGGGATAGAGGATCTATCACTGGAAGTCGAGAAGGGAGAGATCTTCGGGTACCTTGGACCAAACGGAGCGGGGAAGACGACCACCATTCGAACATTGCTGGGGTTTTTAAAGCCGACCAGGGGAGATGCCCGAATACTGGGCAGGGAGATCCAGGAGGGTATCGTTGAGATCAAGCAGGATGTTGGCTATGTTCCGGGGGACCTCAGCCTCTATGGAAATATGACAGGCCAGGAGTTCCTGGAATACTTCTCCTCCCTGAGGGATTCTGATCCCGTCCTGCTTGATGATCTTCTGGAGAGATTTCCAATCCCGTTGGAGAGGAAAATAGATGGTTACTCCAGGGGCATGAAGCAGATGGTTGCCATCATCCAGGCATTCATGAACGATCCCCAGCTGGTAATCATGGACGAACCCACGGCCGGCCTCGACCCGTTAATGCAGCAGACAGTCTACGATTTCCTCGAGCATGAGAAGGGCAGGGGACGGACCGTATTCTTCTCCTCCCACATCCTGAGCGAGGTGGACAGGATATGCGACAGGGTAGGAATCATCCGTGAGGGGAGGCTGGTCGCCTTGGAGGATATCGAATCCCTGAAGGCCAAGCGGGGAAAGAAGTTCCGGGTCAGGGTGCAGGGGAACCCCGAGAGTTTCAGGGGCCCGGAGGGCACGGTCATCGATGATGGGTGGATCGAGTTCGTGGTCGAGGGGGACATAAACCCGTGGATCAGGGAGCTCTCCCGGTTCAACGTCCTGAACCTGGAGGTTGAGAGCTTCAGCCTTGAGGATATCTTCATGCACTACTACGAGGAGGTCGGGTGACCGGATGGGCGTGAAGATCATATACCAGACGGCGAGGGAGAACCTGAAGGCAGCCCTTGCCCTATCCCTGCTATTCATGCTGGTGGCGGTTGTGTACGCTGCAATCTTTCCCACCTTCAAAGACTACATGGAGGAAATAATGGTTGACTCCCCCCAGATGCCGATAAGGGGGTACGAGAGCACCGCTACCTACCCGGGCTTTTTGAACGTTGAGCTCTACCAGATCTTCTGGGTGCTGTTCCTCGCAATTGCCTTTGGCTACATCGCCGGGTCCCTTGTTTCAAAGGAGGTCGAGTCCGGGACGATGGACATGCTCCTGTCAAATCCGGTTCCCCGCTACCGGATTGTCCTGGATAAGTTCCTCGGCCTGGTCCCGATGACTTTGGCAGTGAACCTCTCCACCCTGGTCGCCATTGTGGCAGTGACCGCTGGAATAGGGGAAGAGCTGGCCTTCGGGGACCTTTTGCTTACCCATATCATATCCATTCCGTACTTCCTGGCGGTTCTGGCAATCGGTATTCTGGCATCCACGATAATCGATGAGAAGATGAGGGCCAGCATCCTGGTTATAGCGATCGTCATGGGGTCATACATACTGAAGACCATCAGCCTCCTGACCCCAGACTACGAGGACCTGGGACTGATCACCCTTACCCACTATTTCGACCCTGCGGAATCGTTACTGGAGGGTAACGTGAACGTATTGGGAGTCGTGGTTCTAATGGCCGTCTCCGTCGGGTGCCTGCTGGCAGCAATCTGGCACTTCGACAAAAGGGATATTAGGATCTGAGCATCCGGGCAAAGGCCTTCCCCTCGGGAAGGTATTTAAAATTCCCAGCGAGGTTCCATGATGCTCATTGGTCCAAGCCGATCATGTCCCAGAGAACCCTTCCCTGGAGGCCCGGGTCGGAGACCCCCAGCATTGCCAGCACCGTCGGGGCGAAGTCCACGAGGTGGGGAGCCCCGCCATCTGATATATCTCTCTCTCCTCCCGGGTGAACCGAGTATGCCATGAATGAGAAGGTCGATCCAACATCCGTCTCGTGGCCGGGAAAACAGCCGTGGTGGACCGAGGAATTAGTCGGGACCTCGAATTGCTTGAAAACGTCCTCGGTTACAAAGGGAATGGCGAAGTATCCCCCATCGAGGAGGAATATGACGTCCCCACGCATGCCACCCCAGAAGGAAAGGCACTGGGCGTCCTCCCTGCGGATGGCGAGTGCGACAGGTTGGCGCGAGTTATCAGGGTCAACGAGCCCCCTGAGAGCCTGGATAACCCTGTCCCTGACCTCCTCGTATTCACCATCACCCTTGACCAGGTTTTTATTAACGAATATCTCCTCGGCGGAGACCCAGACCTTGGATCCTTCCGGGTCGAGGGTCATTGGTCTCCGTGGGTGGGTCTTTGCCAGACCTTGATCGACGAGGAGCTTCGCCAGGGATACGAGACGCCCGTAACCGACGTGGCCGTGGTCCGTGCACATGGCGAACTTCGCATCAGGATCGGCCTCCATGATCTCCCCAAGAATGAGGTCAAGAGTTCGGTACCAGCGTCGAAGTGCATCCCAGTTCGAGTCCAGCGCCTCCCTATGGTAGCAATAGGCCCTCTCGTCGACGAGGCCCAGGTAGTAGTGGCCGATGCCATCCGTGGTGTTGTGCCTGTGGAACCAGAGTGAGTCCTCGTGCTTCGCCATCATCCCCGCCGCGATCCTGCCGAACCACCGCGCGTGGTGGGTCTCCTCCTCTATTGCGGTATCCAGGTCAGCCTTCCCGTGGTGGAAGAGGGGAAAGCCCTTCACCGGCGGGGGACCGGCGATGCGGAGAAGCTCGTCTTCTATATCGTGTGGCTCGGCGAAACCCCTCATTTTCCTTATTGGGGATACGTAGACCGAAGAATTGGATTCAATGTATTTCAGCCTAGTGCAGAGCTCTATTCCATCCTCGGAGCGGAAAACGGCGAATTCGCTCATGGTATCCCGGGGCGTGGAAAGCCCGGCCTCGGTTTCGCCCCGGATGATGGCCTCCAGGGACCCCGATGTGGTGCATTCGAGACTGGCGATCTTGGCACCCTCCTGGGTCAGAATTTCGTGTTCGATACTGCCCCCCGATTCGACGGGCAGAGTAAGTGGGCCGGCGATGGTGGATGGATGTCCGACGAAGAATGAACTGCCCCCAAGCTCGTTGTGCTCGACATTTGCTACCCCGACCGGTATGCCCTTTTCCACTGCTGCCTCCCAGAAGTACCTAACGGGGCGGTTGGAGTGTGGCCTCCCATGGCTACCGCAGTGTAATCCGGTGACCATCGTCGTCCAGTTAACTGAGGTCACCGTGGGTAGGCTGGGAACCGCCCGGGACCATGAGCCATTGGAGAGAATTTTTCCCAGGTTCGGGAGGGTTCCATCACGGGCAAATCGGGACATGAGATTTGGGGGGGCGCCGTCGAGACAAATGCAGTAAACTCTCACCTGAACACCGCAGCAGGTAGTAGGGGGAACCGGTTAAATCTTTATCAGATACCCCAAAGCTTTATCTAAATCATCAGTCGACCCGTTTCGTGGCTGAAACCATAGTAAAAACCTACGGACCAGGGCACCTGAATTTTACACACCTTCTTCACAGCGACCCATCCCTGGTGGAGCTCAGGACCGCGGAGGACCTGGACGAGGTCGTTTCGGACAAAGTCATGGTAATGGAAAGGGCACTTGCACTAAAGAGCTGGGTGGGGAGGCAGTGGAAATTCGGTGTGCCCGATCCATACCCTCCCTGGAACGCCGTGAAGGTGCTGGAATGGATTCGCTCCGGGAGGACGGGGGGTTTCTGCGGCCAGTACGCCATGGTGTACCTCCAGGCCTGCCTAAGCGTCGGAATACAGGCCAGGTACATAGAGGTCGGACAGGTTACTAACCCCTACTCGCACTTCACAACTGAGGTTTTCCTGCCCGAGTTCGGGAAGTGGGCCGTGCTAGACCCAACTGCACAGCCCCATCTGGCATCCCACTACCTGGTGGACGGTGTTCCGCAGAATGCCCTTGAACTTCACAGGGCACTCCTCGGGAACCGTGGGGACCAGGTGGAGGTCTTACACGACACGTCAGTTCTTAACGGGAAGGTGAGGACCATCGGAACTGCAATTGAACATTACTACTACTTCCGGGTCTTCTTCCGACAGGACCAGGGGGTTAACCCACCGCCTTTCAGGAACCCCAACGATACGGCCGGCAGGTTCACCGATGCCGTTGAATGGACCGACGAGGAGACGGTCCCCTGGGAGGCAACTACAGGGGAGTCCCGCTTTCCCATCGAGCGGCTGACCGAGCGAAGAACCAAGGATCCTGGTGATCTTTACTGGGTTCCCGAGATGCCCGGGTGGCAAATAATAAATAATAATTCCAGAATTTGACGGTATATCCTGATGGGAGACATGCACGGCATGGTTATCACACACACCTCCCCACCAGTTATTAGACCCGGTAATTCCCCCGGGACGAAACCGGAATTATATCATTTTCTCGTGGCAGTGCTGGTCCTGTGTCTTGTGATGGATCTTGGCATTGTCCTCGGATCGAACGGTCGCATAAAGATACTCGCTGCATGCAGGGCAGGGATCAGGGTGTCAGTGGTCCGCGGGTGGATACTTACCGAACCCACGCTTACCGGCACCGTCGTTCCCTCTAGGACGACGGATTTGACCAGTACCGAGGAGGTTCAGAAGGTGATTCGAATATACTTCCCCCGTTCATTTGAGGAGCTAGAGGACTACGGCTTCATCCTTCTGGCCTGTGTGGACATGGACTTCTTCACCGTCCGCCAGGCGACCTGGATGTACAGGGCGATGACCGAGAGCGGGCTGGGTGGAATGAACACCAGGAGCGTCCACAGCATGAGTACCGCCTGGTCTGGACCCTGGATGAACAGTATTCTCTCCGATGCCTTTCCCAACGACGTTCCCGCCGTCGTAAACAGCGCACACTACAGGGCAGAGACTTTCGCGATCGGCCCTCTCGTGGTAAACGACCGGGATGGAATCCCACCAATCGTTCTGCCCTTCCGGGAGTCAGTGGAGGGCAGGATCCTCATCAACGGAGTACTGACGGTACCGAGGCCTGGCTCGACGGTTTATACCTGGGTCAGAAGTGACCTGAAGGACAGCGGTGACATGATGCCCGGATACATCCCCCACCTATTCTCTTGGTTCTACCAGAATGCGACCACCTTTACCGCAATGGACAGGATTATGGAGGACTTCTGGACAAACCGGGGCCACCTTTTCTCCATGGACATAGTCTCGAATTTGATATGGTACAGCGTCGGCAGGGAGCTTCCTCAGAACCCCTACGAGTTGCATGCTCTCCGCGAACTCTTTAGACAGTACACATATGCTAAACCCTCGCTGGTCTCTATGCTGGATTTCGCGGAGAACTTCGGAACTAACACCAGGAATATCTACTCCCAGTTGAGGGCAATAGAGGATCTGAAGGCCAGGGCGGACCAGGATTATCTCGAGGGCGAGTTCGCATCATCAAATGACCGAATGAAATCTCTCCTCGATGAGCTCGGCGAGCTCGAGATCGAAGCAATCAGGCTGAAGAACTCTGCCCTTGCATGGGTTTTTCTCATCGAGTGGCTATCGGTGAGTGCCACGATGCTCACCTGTGGAGCGGTGCTGTGGCAGCTGATGGTGAAAAGGGGTGCTTACAGGGATGTTTCGATGACCCGTCTTTCCCCGCAGGATGATTCCTAAACCGAACAGGACCCGGTATCTTCAGGTGCTTCATGGAAGTCCTAGATTTCCATAAATAATTACTTATAAGGAATTCATCACTTTGACGGGTGGATGAAAGCTGCCGTCTGTAGGAGGTATGGACCTCCAAATGTCCTTGAGATCGAGGATGTGGAGAAACCTGTTCCTGAAGATAACGAGGTATTGGTGAGAATCCATGCTGCAACGGTGACGGCAGGTGACTGTGAAATTAGAAGTTTCAAGATGCCGCTCTGGCTATGGCTACCGGCACGCCTGGGGTTTGGAATCAGGGGTCCGAGAAGGAGGATTCTTGGGCAGGAGCTTGCCGGCGAGATCGAATCCGTTGGAAAGGACGTCACCGGGTTTGAGACCGGGGACCAGGTATTTGCCATCACCGGCTTCAGCCTCGGGGCCTATGCAGAGTACATTACCTTACCGGGGGAGGGTATGATGGAGAGGAAACCAAGTAACATTACTTTCGAGGAGGCTGCAGTAATCCCGACGGGAGGTCTGGTTGCGGTGCACTTTATCAAAAAGGTGAATCTTTCGAGAGGAACTAGAATTCTGATCAATGGTGCCGGCGGTAGCATAGGAACCGTAGCGGTTCAGATCGCCAGGTCGCTGGGTGCCGAGGTGACTGCGGTGGACAGGACCGAAAAACTGGACATGCTTGTCTCAATCGGCGCTGATATCGTCGTCGATTACACGAAGGAGGACTTTACAGCAGGGGGACAATGCTACGATGTAATTTTTGACGTGGCAGGCAAGAGCCCGTTTTCAGCTAGCATGCGATCGCTTAAGCGAGATGGGCACTACCTGCTTGCCAATCCTGGAATAGGACACATACTAAGGGGGGTTCTGGCCTCGAGGACGGGCGGAAGGAAGGTGGTATTCGGGCAGCCCGAGGAAAGACCCGGGGACCTGGCCTACCTTAGGGAACTGATCGAGTCCGGGAAGGTCAGACCGGTAATCGACCGTAGCTATCCCCTGGAACGGGTTGCCGAGGCACACAGTTACGTCGAAACCGGCCTGAAGAGGGGAAACGTGGCTATAACCGTAGGATAGTGGCCATGATGAAATCCCTGATAATTATATTTTCCTACCACCACCGCAATACTGAGAAAATTGCCAGGGTGATGGCCAAAGTCCTGGGTGCAGAGATCAGGGAACCGCAAGAAATTGACCCGTGTGAGATCTAAAAATATGATCTCGTCGGCTTAGGCTCGGGGATTTACGGTGCAAGGCACCACAGGACCATCATTGAATTGGCGGGAAAGTTAGCAGTCAACCCCGAAGGGAGGGCATTCATCATCTCGACAGATGGGGCCCCCAGAGGGCTGATCAAGGATCCCGGCACGATTTCCCAGCAGATGAAAAAGAACCACTCGGCACTGAGAGAAGAGCTGGAGTCAAAAGGGTACCTTATCGCCGGTGAATTCAATTGCGGGGGCTATAATACCAACAGCTTCCTGAGGCTATTCGGCGGGATTAACAGGGGGAAACCCGATTCTGAGGACCTGAAAAGGGCGGAGAGGTTCGCAGAGGAACTTGTTGAGGAAATGAACTAGGTTCAACTGATATGGATGATTGTACCGGGCGGTCCGGGCCAATGCTAGAAAGGTTACAAATATCTGGGAACAGGATTTTGGCAATATGACTTGCCCACCGATAAGGCACCCGATTGGTTTGCCGATGCCGAAAGTATATACAGGATCCCCAAGGAGATCAAGGAACCCGGGGATTTCAAGAAGGCTGGCCTGGTTCCACCCGATTTGATACGGGGCCCCAGCATCGATAACGTCGATGAACTGGAGAGGATAAGAAGTGTCTGCGACGCCAGGATAATATCGTACATAACCTTCTCGAACCGATACCTTGATACCGAAAAGCGCCACGACTGGAGGTTCAGGCTCGCGGATGCACCGGAGCTCTGCATCTACGACGAGAAATCGGTTAGGGAGCGATGTATCTTCGCTGACCAGAAGGATCCCCGTAGGCTTGACATATGCCAGAACACCGAGGAGCTCGTTCAGGAAATGCTCCGGGAGGTCAGGCTTTACATGGAGGCCGGTCTTGATGGCATCTTCGTCGACCACGGGTGCGGGGTCACCAGGTGTTACGGGGAGGAGCTCGGTGTCCACGAGCACATATACCACCAGGATGACATCGAGGGCCTCCCGGAGGACTACCTCAGGTTCACACCCGGCAAGGAGGGCCCTTGCGATGACCCCCTGGGTAACTATGCCTACGCAAAGCTTCTTGGAAGGGCAATGGCGGTCATGGACGAGTACGGCGATGACAAGGTCATAGTGATTAACTCCACCTTCTGGCCCTTCTACTACTCGGCCCGGCCAATCAAGAAGTTCGTCATGTACATGACAAAGCATCCCCGGATGATTCCCGGTATATTCTGGGAGAACTGCCACGCGGGAATGCTCGAGTCCCACATCACCGTCCCGAGGAGGTACATCTCCGCTAAGCACGATGACGACGTAACCATCAGGTGGGGAGACTGGGGCCAGTGGCTGAAATTAGCCGAGACGCCCCAGAGGTGGGTTGAGCGGGGCAAGCGGCAGCTGGCCCTGGGCTACTACGGGAAGGACGACCCGGTGGACGACGCGTTCTTCTCCTTCGCCACGGCCAAGCTATCAAATCTGGTCTGGGACGTTGGTGGGGAACCCGGGATGAGGTTCTGCAGGTTCCGTCTTGGAAGGCCCGTGGACCCGGGAGTGGTGGAGAGAGAGGGGATGTACTTCAGGAGGTACGAGGAGGGGTTCGTAGCCGTGAATCCATCTGACAGTTTGATAACATCTAAAGTTGAGTACGATTGCGTGGTCGACTACTACTCCGGGCGCGGCATAGATGGTGTTGAAGGAAACGTGGCAATAAGTATTCCCCCGCAGAGCGGAAGGGTCTACCTGAGGTCATAGCGGCGATCTGTATGAAAAATGATGTGGGTACCAGGGAGATGGACGCATGAGGAAACACCTCGGACTGAGGCTCCCAGAATGACCCGGTTCAGGTGGAAAGAGGTTTTTCCCGGGATCGGGTCGTTTTTTCCCGTTCTGGTATCACCTGGAATCGTTCTCGAAGACAATGCTTGCCGGGCCTCTCAACGGATAATGCTGCAGAAAACGCAGCCCTTGCATAATTGGATCCCCTCTACTCGGTTTCCCTGCCGGCAGCCCACTTGCCGCCCCTCCCGAGGAGCAGCTCGAACATATCGTGCCGGCAGGCCTCCGGGTTGTGGCCCAGGGCCAGGTAGAAGATGCGCCCATCCCCCCAGGACTTGGTCCAGGCAACGGGCCACGCCTTTCCCTTGTATAGCGCGGTAGCGAGTACATCCACCCTGGGGTCGTAATCGGTTATGTACTGCTCGTCCTCGACCATGAACTCGTCGAGGTCCCGGGTTATTGGGTTTTCGGGGTCCACAACGCTCACCTGGTAGCTCCTGAAGTGGGGGTGGGTCACGAAGAAGCCCCCGATGAAGTACCTGAAGGCGGGGTCCTCCCTGAATGAGTCGGCCGCGGAGTGGACGCCGACGAAACCCTTCCCGGATTTCACGAAGTTGGTGAGGCCATTTCGCTGTTCGTCTGTTATCTCACCAACTGTGTAGTAGAAGACGACCAAGTCGTAGCCATCAAGTCCCTCGAAAACCGAGAGGTCCTCCTCCACCTTGGTGACATCAAAGGCGGGGTCGGCCCGTAGTATCCTCTCGATTTCGTTTCCGCATCCCTTGAAATCGTGGATCTGCCCCCCGGCGAAGAGGAGCGTCTTAATGGGATCCATGGTACTGGATTAATCGCCGGGATTAAAATGATTATCCCGTCCGGCGGGTTGAATGCCCCGGGTTCAGGATATGTTGACGATGTTGGTCTTGGGGCATCCCTTATCATTTTCGAGTCCTATTGTGAACAGGGGTGTCTTGGGCTTGACCCCCCAGAAAACGGGCAACCCGCGGTGGAGGTGCATCCTGAAGTAGTAGTCACTAATACCCAGGAGCGAGCCCCTTATGTCCAGGTCGCTTGTTACGATTCCTATAACGAGATCTCCCCTGTACCTCGTTTCCGGAAGAAGTGACCCGATAATGGGCTCTACCTGCTCCCTTCCGTAGACCCTTGACAGGGTATCGTATCCCAGAACCCCTAGGATGGGCTTTCGTTTCCTGTACCTGAGCTCCTTCTTGGCCTTGTTGAGTATACCCATATCTTCCTGGATGTCGGATCCCAGGTCCATTGTGGGTTCACCCTCGTCCCGGCTTCCGTAGGAGAGCACCCTCACCAGATCGTCGATGAGGTCGTTTTTCATCTGTTTCCACGTTTCCTCGTCGAAGATGCCCCTGGCAGTATCCCACAGACTGTCCGCATCACGGGCTCCCGGGGGCAGGGCAACTACAGGCCTGCCCTTGCTCAGGAAGTCCGCCGCGGTCGGGAGGAATGTCAGATCGCAGGCCTCGAGAGGGGCCTCCGGATCCACCTCGATACAGACGTGGGAACCCTGCTTGTAGCCACCATTGAGTATCCTGTCAAGCCTGGTCATGCCGGTCGAGTAGTGCGCATTCCCCTCCGGGATGGGTTGTGGTAGGTATTTCGCCATTATCGGGTGCTCGCGAAGGGCCCAGATGCTGGGGTCGTGGTGCCTGAACACGCCATTCGAGAGGGTGAAAATGTAATCAGGCGTCTGGATGTGCTGGCCTCTCAGTTTTTTTATCTTCAGCAGACGGATGATATTGCCCTGGTACATCTCGGCATCAAGGGAGACGTGGACATCGACGACGTGCTCTAGCGGGTTTACCCCGTTAGTGCCCTCGGTTATCAGGACCAGGCTCCCTGGAGTCCTGTTGATCAGGTCCATGGCCGCGGTGTATATCTCCTCTTCCGACCTCTTCTCCCTCTGGAGTACTGCTTCCCAGGAGTCAAGTACCACGACGCTGTCCTTCTCGGCCGTTCTGAGGTATATCATCGCCAGGTCCGAGAGGTCCCCCAGTGGCATCGTTGGTACATCGGGTTCCCCGTCCTGGCGGCGTTGCATGGAGGCATCAATTATCGAGTCCGGAAGCAGTTCCTGGAGCAGGGGCGTTGTCCGGAACAGGGATCCCACTGGGAGCCGACCCGAGATGAAGTGAACCCTCTGCCCCTCTGCCTTGAGCTGGGATAACAGGGAGACCGCCATTATAGTCTTTCCGCTCCCGGGTCCTCCCCCGATGAGCATCGATCCACCCTCCCTGCATTTGCCTATTATCTCGGGTGGGATCTCGGCCGGACTCAAAGTATCACCCAGATTTTTACGGAGATATCTGGTAACTGGTCCATCTTAATAGAAGCACTCAGCGAATATTTTTTTCGCGAAGGTCGCAAACCCCCTCCACCGGTTCTCTACCGATGTCTCCGGGTGACGAGAGAAGCGAATAGAACCATCAGAAGCAATAGAGGGGGCATTTCCCCTACGCTGAAGGATGCAAACCTTGACTCGAGGACCTGACCGTTGAGAATGGCGAAGTACCCTACATCGTATTTCCCGGTATGCATCCCCGAGAGGTCTATGGACCTTGAGAAGCTCGTGACGGTGTTGGGCGGAATATCCGTGATGTTGCCCGCGGACTCGAACACCCTTTTACCCTCTGAATCATACACCCAGAACCATTCCTTACCATCGACCGTGGAACTCCCGGCGTTTTGAAGGGATACGCTGACGTCAACAGATCCGCCGGGGCAGGCTGATCCGGGTTCTATGGACATGGATGTGATGTTCAGCGAAGATCTGCTCACCCAGAAACGCAGGGTCCTGGATCCCACGGGGTTATCCATCTCATCCCGTAGCACCAGGTCCAGTGCATAGCCACCATCCTCAACCTGCCCCACGGACCAGTTCACCGAGACCAGGGTTCTACCCTTGATGTCAATCTGATTTAGCAGGATTCCATCGATCGGGTCACCCCCAATACAGGATCTGATGGTTCCCTCGAGAATCGCCCAGACATCCTCACCGGATCTGTTCTCGATCTCGACCTCGACGTTCATCTCCTCACCCGGGGCAAAGGTGAATGACTCCATGTAGGCGTCAACCAGGTCCAGCTGGGATTGTGCATAGTGTATGTGGAAATCGTACCGGTCGGTGAACCTGAGCTGGGCTATCAGGGCGTTGTAAGCTGCAGGGAAGACGGTGATGACCAGCTCCTGGGTACCTTCCTCCTCCAAGACCTCCCAGTCAAAATCTGTATCGGGATACCATCCCTCACCGTAGGAGGCCAGGGTTCCGAGTCCCCCTCCATCGATGAAAACCTCAGCCGGGGGAATGTTGAGGTCCTCGTACGTCTCCGGCTGTGCAGTGGACACCAGGGATAAGTTCACAACCCGCCAGCCCGATGGAACCGGCAACGAGGTGGAGAAGGCCGGGACCTGGGGGTACCCACTCCTCGTGTTGGGGATGCCACCGGGAAGGTTGACAGTGTCGTTCTCCCCTTCACTCGAAATGACCAGGTCGGGAATATCCACCGTGAGCTGGGTTGTTGGCTCTGGGTTATCACCAAGCTCGGCGGGTGAGGATATGCCTCCGAAACTCCCGAACTTCGGGTCCCCGTAGTAGTTGTACTCTGCCACCCAGAATTTGCCAAAGCTTCCCCACTCGTAGTTAGTGTACCTGTTCCTGACGTCCTTCTCGGTCTCCTTGAAGGCCTCTCCCAGGGTCCTGTCAGTGTCGATCCAGTTATCGAAGAGCTTATTTGAGGCGTAGTCATTAAGCTGGTTGGGCGAGACCATCGTGGAGCCTATGTACACGGCGGCCCCGTTCTCGAGGAACCTCTCCGCGATGTTTGAGTCGTCGCCGTTCTCGTAGTTGCCGGCGAGGCAGGTCACCGTGAATACGAAGGGAACCGCACCCCCGAAGCCCCCGGGAACGTCCACCGTGGAGAAACACCCCCAGTTGTCGATGTTGGAGTGACCAAACCAGTGAATCACGTCGGAATTGGTCATGGAAGTCCTCATGTCGTATATGATTCGATCCTCCCAGTTGAAATCCGCGATGTAGATCTGGGTGTCATCGTCCTTTGCCATCACTATCTCGCACTTGGAGTCTCCCATGATGTCGCCCACCGCGATATCATCGTATCTGGTGAACCACAGGTACACCTCCCCGAGGTGAACGCCCGCCGAGGAGTAGGCGTGGACGGTCTTGTCATCATCCCTTGCAATCAGTATCTCCTCCTTCGAGTTCCCGAGGACATCCCCGATTGCCAGCCTGTCGTAGCGCGTGAATATCTCGTCGGAGCTCGTGAAGGCGCCCAGAAGCGTCCCGGTCCCGTCGTAGACGAATATGCTGTTGTCGTCATTACGGGCTATGATTATCTCGTCCCTGTAATCGCCGGCAACATCACCCACCCGCATCCTGTCGTGGTTGGTGAAATCGAAGGCGAAGGAGGAGCTGCCGGAGGAATCGTGGATGTAGATTCGATCATCCTCGGCACTGGCAATGACGTACTCGTTGCCGGAATCGCTGTCGACGCTCCCCACGTCGAAGTCGTAGTACCCCGTGAACTCCGTGAGCTGCGAGGCGCCGTGGTTGAGCCCATCGACCTTGGAGGTCTCCACCCTGTCCGAGCCCGGGTCGAAGAACGAGATGTAATCCACCCCAGCTCTCTCATTTATCCTGAAAATGCAGTCATCATCGAACCCGGGCAGGGAGTACTCCCCCAGGAGCGTGCCAGAACGGCTGTAGACGAAGACCTTCTCGTCGTCGTCCCGTGCGAGGATGATCTCCTTGTCCGAGCCGCCCATCACGTCCCCAACCGCCAGGCCGTCGTGGCGCGTGTAGCCGTGGTGGAAGTCGTCGATTATGAAGAAGTCCTTCATGTGTATCTTGTCAACGAAGGCGTACTCACCGCTGAGGTCGCCCTCGACGTCATCGATGTCGTTCACAAAGGTCATGAAGTGGGCCCCCTCCCCCGAGATCAGAAGCACCTTGCTCCTGTCGAAGGTCGAGGCTCCCTCGGCAACGCTGATGCTGGCATCGATGGATGCCTGGAGCTGGACCGCGGTGTTCCCGATTATTCGGCCAACGATTATCTCGGGCTTCCAGTTCCCGTTGGAGTCCCCGTAGTCGGTGTCGCAGTACTCAACGTCCTTGCGACCCGATCCACTCCACCTTATGTTGAAGGGGCCGTGGTACCAGGAGGGAATTATCTCCGTCTCCCCCACTATCAGGAGGTAGCCCCTGGTGGGGTAGTCGGGATGGAGCTGTTCGGACCATCCGCCCCCATCCCATGTCAGCTCGCAGAGGCGCTCCCTCAGGACGTCGGCCGGTGCAGGCTCCAGGAAACCCAGGACACCGTCCCTGGCATGGGCCAGCCGGGCCATGGAGGTCACAAGGCCCCCGACTTCCTCGTCCGTTCCGAGGATGGGCATGTTGGCTGGGCAGGTGACTATGATGTAGTCCAGCTCCATGATGAGGGCCCCGACAAATGCGTTCAGGTCGGAGCTCATGGATATTCCCGATCCCAGGTCTATCCGCACCGTGCTACAGGGCACGCCGATGAACTCTCCGTAGCTGTCGCCCTGGGTCCCGCCGTAGTCGACCCTGGTCGAGCCACCGATCGAACGGTGCTGGGGGAAGAACTCGTTGAGGTATGGCACCACCCTGTAGCTTACAGTGATGGCCTCCCCGGGTTCGAGGTCGGGCACCGTGATCTCGGCCATGGAGTAAGCTGTTGTGTAAACACCCCCCATCAGCCCCAGCCTCCCCTCCACCTGGACACCGAGCGGGGAGGAGACACCGGTGGGGTAGAAACCGTGGAGGTAATCCTGGACCACGATCCCCTGCGCACTCCGGGTTCCCGTGTTCTCCACCCTGAGCTTGACCAAAAGGCCCGGGGGACTGAAGGTGAAGCGGGTGTCCGGACGGGTCACCACCAGGTTCGGGTGGTTTCTGGGGAATGGGTTGAATATCGTTATCGGAATGTAGTGAGTCGTCCTGTTTCCACCCAGGTCCCAGCCCGTGACCGTGAAGTTGTAGTCGCCGTTATCCCAGTCGAGGGTGTCCATTAGGAAGCTGATGTTCAGCCGCGGGTATGTGCGGGTCAGATCCTCCTTCATGCTGATGGGGGTCAAACCCCTGCCCATGAGTACCGTGGAGAATAGGACGTTAGGGGCGCTGACGGAGTAAATCCTCTCGCCGTCCATGTAGACCTCCACCGTGTGCATGCCCTCGGCATCGTAGGCGGTGATGTTAACTAGGTAGTCGCCGGCTATGGTCTCGTCCCTCCTGGGGCTGTAAACCCCGATGCTGGGAGCGTCCATGTCTGGAAGGAGGTTCTCGACGTCAAAACCCATCTCATCGGAGTGGGAGTTGCCGACGAAGTCGAAGACCGTGGCGGTCACGGTGTGCATGCCGTTTATTAATCCGCTGGTATCCACGGGGAATTCATAGGGATGGGAGTAATCCGAGCAGAAAAACTCGCCGTCGATGAAGAAGTCGACCCTGCGCACGCCCTTATCATCCGAGGCATCCGCCGAGAACATCGACGTGCCCATGGCAACTGCCCCCCCCGAAATCTCGACCTCCGGGTCACCGTCGTCCGGCTCTGGATCCGTGAACAGTGTGTACGTCTTGCTCGTGGCCCTGTTCTTCGAGGCGTCCTCAGATTCTACGTAGAACGCGTAGACCCTGAAGGGGCTGAGACCGTCGACCCTGATGCTGTGCTGGGTAACGGGCTTGTCGTCAGACACGGACCTGGACATTACGGGTTTTTTGCCATCGATAAAAACGGTGCTGTCGGAGGGCTCGTCTGTGTTCCATGTTATTATGGCGGAATTAGAGGTTGCTGATGACCGGGGCCCCCAAATAATTAGGGGAGGGGTATCATCACATTTCCAGGTCTCGAGCCTGCAGTTGTTGTCCTCGTCAAATTCCGGTAGCATGCTAGACATGTCCGCACATGCACCCACCTCCAGGCTTCCGGCTCCACAGCCCCACTGGTGTGTGAAAGTGATGTACTGGCGCGAGAGGGGTGGCAGTTCGGAGGGCAAGGGCTGGAAGTCCCGCGAGTTACCGTCGATCAGCAGCGCGATGCGAATTCCCGCTGGTGCCGTTGCGTTTCCCAGATTCTGAACCTGGCACTTGATCTCGGCGCCCTCGTGCCAGATGTCGGTTATGAAGAGATCAGGGAGGGCCGTTGGGCTGTATACGACCATGTCCTGGGTGAGTTGGTTGTTGCTCTCGTTGCCCTCAGTGATCTGGTTACTGACATCGACGATTATCTGGACGGTGAAGTTGCCAGGTGATGCAGGTGTCCAGTTGTGGTGTGAGTTTGTCCAGCCTCCAGCCGGTATGTTCCCTGTGATCTGGTGGTCCAGGTTGCCATCTGGAGTCACCAGCCTGACGAGAAAGGGCCCCGAGGTGGGAGCGTCACCGAAATTTCTGATTGGCGGGTCGAAGGTCACCCGCGTCCCAAGGATAGAGTATAGAGGGGTGGCGTTGTGAGAGGTGGGTACGAGGTCGGGCAGATCCTCGTCAGGATTTACTCTAATCGACTCCACACGATCATTGTTCCCCTCATCCATCTCGGTGATGTAATCGAGTGTGTCCGCCTGGAACCTCACCGTGTAGTCTCCGGCCACAGAGGGAGTCCATGAAGTGGAAACGGCACGGGTCTCGCCCACCGGGATTGGCCCCCAGATCTCCTGTGGAGGTCCCGGAAGTGGGTTCCCGTTGACCTGGAACTCTACCCAGAAGGCACCCACTAGAGGGGCCATTCCATCATTCTCGATGGTGGCCCGAAGTGTGACCTCCTCCCCGGCCTCTGGATCCTCTGGATACCACTCGATGTCGGTGACCACTATGTCGGGATTCTGGGTCACGACGTTGACCTGGATCTCCTCGTAGTTGCTCTCACCGCTCTCGTCGGACTCGGTAACGACCTGGCCGGGATCCACGAAGAAACCTATGGTGTAGGACCCGGGTTGCTGCGGAAACCATGGCACCTGTTTGGTAACCCTGGAACCAGGCTGGAGGCCCTGCTGGAACTGTACTTGGGCACCGTGATCAAGGCCATTTATTGAGAACTGCCCCTGGAAGCCCGAGGGCACCACGTCCTGCCCCACGTTCTTCACCGAGACGGTGAGGGTGGCCTCGTAAGACGTTCTCGGCGGATCCGGGGAGAAGCCCAGAGATTCAACGTAGAGATCGGGCTGAGAAAGGGCCGAGGGGATGGCAAGGAGGATTATCAGGCCGAGGAAGAAGTGTGTGCGAAGCAAAGGGATTAACTCCAGGGGGATTATATGTGAAATAAGCCCCGCGCCCCTTTTATCTTTTAGTCAATTATTCCCGGGGGTCTCAGAGCCTGCGACTTGTATCGGTCCAGAACACGCCCTGCCTTATGGAGGCCGGGGGGATATATCCCCTAGGGTAGAGAAGGTTCAACCACCTCTTGTAGTAGTTATCTGCGCCCTCCTTGCGTATCTTCCTCTCCTCCTCCTTCCAGGCAACATCCGCCTTCTTCATCCCCTCGTTGGGACGGCCGGTCCAGTATCTGCAGGTTCCCTTCCCTCCGGGTTTATCCCCCATTGGGAACCTGCGACAGGCTAGCGGCCTGTCCTCGTAGATGGTACAGGAGTTGTCACCATCGAGAAAGGGGCAGCGGTTGGGGGAGCTGGTGGGGCGCGAGGGATCGCCCGCGTCGAGGAAGAGCCTTATTCCCTCGGGAGGCTCCCGGCCGGGGCTGAGGTAGACCAGAATATTGGATCGCATCCTTGAAAGGTTGGTTTTTCTCTCCAGACGCTTTAGATCGGGGACGAATAGGGGAAATACGTTCAGGCAGCAGGTCCCGCACCTCTGGCAGGAGAACTCGGGCTTGCCGAGTGACAGCAGGCGGGATAGCGGGGGCATTGGATTGGGTAGGTCATGCTGACTCATAAAGTGTTCCCAGCTCGTATTAAGGTACACCGGTATTACATTCAAATTGCCTGACCTCGGGCATTGGACATTGACCCTTTTCAGGAGAAGGAAGAGGTGGGACTTCCTCTGGGAGTTCCCGGGAACCGGTCTATTCGAGCTCAGGGCGGAGGACCCGAAGATGCCCGAGTTCGAGGCCAGGAAGGACGGGCTAAGGTCGAGATTGAGGAAGGGCGAGATATCATCCGGGGAGTACATCGAGGGCTTCAGGGAGCTGTGCATCGAGCTGGGCACGTCCATGGAGTCGATACCGGATGGTTACTCCATCTCCAGGGAATATTCAAACGCAAGGGTGTACTCCAGGCCAGCCCGGACCGGGAAATCTTGATAAGCATTGCCCGGAATGAACAGGTGTGCTCAGAATAGTGCCGCCGGTGCTCTTCCTTGCCGCCTTGCTCCTGTCAGGTGCTGCCTCGGCCGCAGAGATGAATAGGGTGTTGATGGTCGGCCAGGTTTTCCCCTACGAGACCCCGGTGGCGGGCTGGTTCGAGTCGGACCCCGCCTTTGACTACGTCGTGGTACCTGTGAGGAGGGACACTGGGGGATGGACGAGCTACCCGGAGAAGGAGGCCAGGAGGTATGTCAGGCTTTACTTTCCTCGAAGCTTCGATCTCCTGGTGGAATACGACATCCTTTGTTACGTCGATACCTACTTCGGCCACCTCACCGGTAACCAGATCGACATGATGTTCAGGGCGATAAGGGACTCGGGGCTTGGCGGGCTCACCACCCTGGGAGGCGGAATATCCTGGGTGGAGGAGTACCGGGAGTCGTGGGCGAATTCCAGGGTGGGTCTGGCATTCCCGACCGAGTACCTCCAGCCCCCCGGCCAGATAAAGTACGTCGAGACCTTCACGGTGAGGCTCGTGGATTCTCCCACCATCCCCCCGGTCTTCACCCCCTTCAGGGAACTCGGAATCGAAGGCCAGGTAGGCAGGCAGGCCGCTGAACTGGGTGCAAGGGAGGGAGCCACGACCTTCGCGACGATGGTGGAGACGATGATGGGGATCAAGGACACGGGAATGCCCTTCGCCGTCGCCTGGAACTACGGCGAGGGGATTACCTGGAGCGTTGCCACCGATATTCAGAGCGACTACAACCTCTTCTGGACGAGGTGGGGAGGGGACGATGGGTACAAGTACGCCATGGACCTCTTCCTGAACATGCTCCTCTACTCGATGGACAGGGAACTCATATCCGACATTGTGCAGTACCACGTCGTGAGGGAGCAGTTCGCCTTCTACATGGAGAGCAAGTCGATACTGTACTCACTTCTGGAGTTCGTTGAGAAATTCGGGGCCAACAGGGTGGCAGTTGACGAGGAGGTCGAGACACTCGACGAGATGTACGTCAGGGCCATGGACCTCTACCTCGTTCAGGACATCGACGGGGCACTGGAGGTTCTGGAAGAGGTCTTTGACGAGATGGACCAGGTCTCCAGGCATGCGATGGTCCTCAAGGACAGGGCCCTTCTCTGGGTATACGTAGTGGAGTGGGCCACGGTAACCTCCACGCTGATGGTCTGTGCCTTCGCTCTCTGGACGGTGATGGTGCGCAGGAGGCTCTACAGGGAGGCCGGGCTGACCAGGGCTCTTTAACCCTAAAAAATATATGATCTCTGAACGGTCGGTGTGTTCATGGTTAGGATTATCCCAAGGCAATCAAGGCTGATACCGGGGCGCCTTGGACTGGTTCCTAGGCGGTCTCAGAAGGCAGGCATGCCGCCGGCGACCCTTGTACCGGAGGGGGAGACCGTGGGGGAGAGGGTTAAGATAACCCTAATCACCTACGGAGAGTCCGACCACGAAGAAAGGGAAATCGAGGACCTGGGCGAGGTCCTAAAACCGGGGGAGGGCAGGGTCAGGTGGATCAACATCGATGGACTGAATGACGTTGGTATCATGGAGAGAATTGGCAAGATGTTCTCGATCCATCCCCTGGTGCTTGAGGACATAGTGAGCACCCACCAGAGACCCAAGGGCGAGGATTTCGGTAACTACTACTACATAGTCTTCAGGATGCTGTACCGGGAGAGGGGGGAGATCGCCAGCGAACAGGTGAGCTTGGTCCTGGGCAGGGACTACGTCCTATCCTTCCAGGAGAGGCAGGGCGACGTCTTCGATCCCATCAGGGACAGGATAAGGAACGACAAGGGCAGGGTCCGGAAAATGGGCCCGGATTACCTGGCCTATGCCCTCATGGATGCCGTGGTGGACAACTACTTCGCCGTGCTGGAGCAGATAGGTGACGAGGTCGAGGAGATGGAGGAAACCCTCATCACCGACGCGACCCCGGAGTCCCTCCTCTCGATCCAGAGGGTCAAGCGTAACCTGGCCCTCCTCAGGAAGTCCATCTGGCCCCTGAGAGAGGTTCTCAGCGGACTGGAGAGGAGTGAGTCACCGCTGATAGAGAAGTCCACCCGGATCTTCATCAGGGACGTCTACGACCACACGATCCAGGTCATCGACACCGTGGAGACCCTCAGGGACCTGGTCTCGGGAATGCTAGACATCTACCTGTCGGTGGTCAGCAACAGGATGAACGAGGTGATGAAGGTCCTGACGATAATAGCCACGATATTCATACCGCTGACCTTCATTGCGGGCATCTACGGGATGAATTTCCAGTACATGCCGGAGCTCGGACTCACCTGGGGCTACGCGGGGGTGCTCGTGACAATGGTTGTCGTGGCCGGATTAATGGTGGTCTACTTCATAAGAAAGGACTGGCTCTAGCCTGTTACTGCAAAAACCCCTCGATCAAGCGGGGGTATTCTCCTTGGGGGGTTCCTTCGGCTTGAGGTGGACCTTCTGGGAGACTATCATGCTGTTCGGGATGAGTGTCCGCGTTCCATCCGGCTTCTTGATCATGGTGAAGAGCGTCGATATCTCCTTCACGGTTCCCTCCTCACCGGCGATGTTCACGTTCTGGTTTACCTTGAAGGGCCGGGTAATCAGCAGGAACAGTCCCGCAACGGCCTGGCCGAGAACCTGCTGGGATGCGAAGCCCACCACCATCCCGATGAAGCCCCCCAGGGCGACCCCGGCAGCCCCGCTGGCGTAGGCCCCTGCTATCGCGGCGATCATTGCCCCTATGCCGATTATCACGAAGGCGTTCCTCGTGGCCAGGGCACTGGGGTGGTCATGCTTTATCATCATGCTCCAGTAGACGAGGTTGGCAAAGGCCGAGACGATGAGGTACCCGAAGGCGAGGGCTGCTAGGATGTTGATGTACCCGGCGTACTCGGGGGCGGCCTCCCACCCGATCCCGGGAAGGTAGTCCTGGACCATGAAGGCAATGAATGCGCTGACCAGTATGAAGAGCAGTATATAGGCGATGAGCTTCAATATAGATATCCTGTACCTCGGGACGGGTTTTTCGTCTTCCATGCGGGTCCTTACCGAGGGTAATATAATAGTTTTACACAGGACTATAGCCGTGGCTTTCCCTCGGAGATGCTCTTCTCCCCCCCGAGGGGCTTGGGTTTGCTGCCATTTTTCCACTTTTCGGGTCTGATGCTCTCGTATCTGATCCACCCCGGTTTCCACGCCAGGGCCATCAGGGAGGTGGCCAGCCCACCCAGCGCGATGACGAGGAAGATCATTGGGAACATACCTACAACGGCGAACCCGAGGGTGCCCATTATAACGGATCCCGTGAGGAAAACCATCGTGTACTGGTACCAGTCGGGTGTTACCCCTTCCCCGTTTCCATTCTCGTTACCGAAACCCGTGACAATCCCGGTACAACAAGCGTTTCAGGGAACTTATATGTATCGTTTCACCTTTACCGTCTATCAGAGGCGAGGTAAGTGCGACCTGTAGAGATACTCACCATTGCCGGGTGCATGATGTTACTGATTACGGCGGTAAGTAGCATTCCTGACCAAGTCGATGTGGAGAGTGTCGCCCTCGACTACGTACGCTCGAGCGGGACCTACGTGGATAACGGGGGCTTCGAGGAGGCTGCAGTTGCCACCAGGGTTGGCGAGGAAATATCCGTCGTCATGGTGGAGTACAATACCAGACATGTCGGAATGCTCCAGTACATCGGTCACTTCAGCAGCTATGTCACCATAAACTCGACGAGCTTGGAGGTGATGAGCTGTGAAACCGTGGAGACCCACGAGGTGGTTGATCCCCTGGAACCCGGGAACTCGTCGGGCTCCAGCACTGGCAGCGCCTCGGGCGGGGGTCACGATGACCCAGATCCAGAACCCGGAGATTCCGACGAGGGGTACCGCATGAAGATACTATACACCATCAACGCGACCATGGCCAGGATATACAAAAGCGGTGCCCAGGGAGAGCTCTCCGAGGAACTCGACATGCTTGAACGCGCCCTGGATCTCCTGGACCGGGGGGAGTACGACGAGGCCCTCGAGCTCGCCCTCGAGGCCGATGAAATGGTCAGCGAGAAAATGACGGGCGGCGGAGGGGAGGACCCGGGAGTTGATCCATCGACCACGCCCTGGATCTACGGCTACATCGTGGTATTTGACCACGAGCCCCTGGAGGATGACTGGGAAAAGCTCGAATCCACCTTCAACGCGACCCTGATTATGGGAGCAGATGATTACACGGACTCGGAGCATGCATACTGGGTTCAGGTTCCAAATTCCACGCCGGATGAAATCAGCAAGGTCGATGGTGTCAGCGATGTCCTTGCCCTCAGGGGTGCACCCGGGGATAACCAGGGGGACGGAGGAGAGGCCAAGGTCGGCGAGTTGCTGCTGTTACCCGCCGTGCTCTGCATGGGGCTGGCCTGGTCGCGAAGGAAAAGCTAGTCCTTCTGACCCGTCGCCTTCTTGTAGGAGTAGACCCAGGGTATCGCGAAATCAACACTGTCAGATTTCTGGAAGGACTTCACCACCAGGTCGGTTATCTGGCTGGTGATACGGGGCCTGTCCGTGGGTATTGTCATGAACCTCAGGCGGGTGTAGACGCCGTAGTCGTACATGTCGTACCTTATGTAGGGCTCGGCCTTGGTCTCCTCTATGATTTCGGGGGTGGCCTTTCGCGCGGCGTCCAGGAGAATCCTCTTGACCTCGTCCGGGTCGGAGTCGAAGGTAACCCTGACCACGACCTCGTCGAGTACGTAGCGGGAGGTCTGGACTTCCTCCTTGCCGGCCTGGGTGAGGCTCGAGGTGTAGTTGATTATGACGTTCGCCCAGAGGACGGCGTTCGGGATCAGTATCTCCCTGTTGGACTTGTCCTCCCCGCCGACGGTACCCCCGACCTGGTTTAGGCGGGTGTGCATCACCCCGACATCCAGCACGTCCCCTATCAGTCCCCAGCTGGGGAACAGCACCCTGTCACCGACCTTGAAGGGGCGCTTTATGGTTATCAGTATCCAGGCGACGAAACCAGAGACCGGGCCCTGGAGGGACCAACCCAGGAACATGCCGGCGAAGGCCCCGATAACGGCGAGAAGTGTGCCCACCTGGAAAATTACGCTGAGAATGGCAAATGTGGCTATGATCAGCATAAGAGCCCTGATGAGGCCCTTTACCATGACCAGGTCGCCCTCCTTCTCCGGGTGCCTCTTCATCTGGAGGTCGAAGCTCCTGGCCGGGACCAGGTAGATTAGCCAGAGAGTGAGGACTATAGAGATGATTGTGAGCCCCATTGCAACTGGGTCCCTAGTTTCCTCTGGATCGATGCCCCCGATCGGAACGATGCCGGACATGTATAGGTAGGCAAGTATGAGTATCGCGGATACGATCGTGAGTATGTAGAAGAAGGTCCGCCTGCTGATGGTCCTTATGCTGACAGGGGAGGGCACATTCTCTCCCGGATCACTGTTACCTGGCATGCCGGAAGCTAACCGCGATGCTGATAATAATATAACCTTAGCACGTGGTCTTGCGCCCTACTGGTGAAATTGATATCACCAGGTCCTCTCCACCTATCCTTTTCGGATTGCCGGGAGCCTTCTCGCTCCTGATAAGCTTGGTGCTAAGTGTCTCCCTTGATATGTATTCCAGTCTTTCCGAGAAGACCCTTTCAATGAGGGGACCCCCCCTGTAATGTACCAGGATCCGTTCATCCACCTCGAGGTCAGCCAACTTCCTCAGATTCTGTATATGCCTGACTATCTCTCTGGAAAGTCCGTCAAGCATCAGTTCCTCGTTGATCTCGAGATCTATTCCCACAGCCATGTCGCCATCACCTTCATAGATGTAGCCGGGCTTTTTTTCCGGGGAGAGGAGAAGGCGGGATATGTTAAGCTCGCCCTCAATAACCTCCTTGAGGGGCTCCAGCCTGGATATTAGCTCCTTCCTACCCACAACAACGGCCGATCCGAGGGGCTGCCTGAGCTTGACACCCTCACCGGCCCTGATGGAACGACCGAGTTCCCCGACCTTTCTGGCAAGTTCCATGGCCTTCTCGAGGCCCCCATCCAACCGGGATTCATCGATGGAAGGCCAGCGATTGTGGTGCACGCTGACGGGGGCGCCAGACTTCACGCTCCTAACGAGGCTCTGGTAGAGATGCTCGGATAGAAAGGGCGTGAAGGGGGCCATGAGGCTGGCCAGCACCTCCAGGCACCTGTAGAGTGTGAAGTACGCCGCGTCCTTGTCTGCGTTGGTGTCGTTCTTCCAGAAACGCCTCCTGCTGTTCCGGAGGTACCATCGTGAGAGGTCCGATATGAAACCCTGAATGGATACCGTGCACCTCTGGGGGTCGTAATCCTCCAGGCCCTCCGTAACTGCCGAGATTGTACCGTTAAGCCTTGACAGTACCCACCTGTCCATCTCGGACAGCTCGGGGTCACAATTGCCGGGACTCCAGCGATCTATCTCTGCATACGCGACGAAGAACCTGCAGATATTCCAAAGCGGCATGAATAGGTCCCTCCTGGCTCGATCTACAAGTTTCGTCGAGAAGCGCAGGTCCCTGGCCGTGCTGGTGGAGCAGTACATCCACCTCATCATGTCTGCACCTAGTTCCTCGACCGCCTCGTCGAACCATATCGCATTTCCCAGGGACGAGTGCATCTCGCGTCCATCGGCATCCCTTACATCACCGTGCCCGAGGCATACCTTGAAGGAGGTGCCACCCTCCAGCACAGTGCTCATGACCAGCAGGGCATAGAACCAGTTCCTGAACTGCCCCCTGAGGGACTCGCACACGAACTCGACGGGGAACCACCTCTCCCACTCCTCCCTGTCCTGGAAGTACCCCAGGGTAGAGAAGGGAACGATGCCGGCATCGAGCCACGGGTTCCCAACATCGGGGATCCTGTGAGCTCCGGCACCGCAATCGGGGCATTCTATCGTGACCATGTCCACCCAGGGCCTGTGGGGGGAGTGGCCGTCGAAATCCTCCCAGCCTCCCGTGGCCCTCCTTCTGAGCTCCTCCCTGTCCCCGATGATCTCGAAGCACCCGCAACGATCGCATTCCCAGATGGGCAGGCTCAACCCCCAGTACCTCTTCTTCGATATCATCCAGTCCCCCATGTTATTGAGCCAGTCCAGCTCCCGCTGGAGGCCGAAGGAGGGGAGCCACCTTACCTGCTTTGCGCTTTCCACCAGTGACTCCCGCAGGGTTGGACCGCCACCCGTCGGAGCCCTGTCCATGGCGATAAACCACTCGTCCACGAGGCGAAAGACCACGGGTGTCTCACACCGCCAGCAGACCGGGTAACGGTGAATGTGATCCTCGGATCTGAGGATCATGCCCCTGCTCTCGAGGTCAGCCAGTACCATCCTGGAGGATTCATCTGTGCACAGACCAGTGAGGGATCCGAAGCCCTCCACGAAAACCCCGAAATCGTCAAGTGGTGCCACGGATGGGAGCCCAAGCTGGCTCGCGAGCTCGAAATCCTCCTTCCCGCAGCCGGGGGCGATGTGAACGAGTCCCGTTCCCTCCTCCGGGGAGACCTGGTCCCACGGCACGACCTCGTGGTGCTCCCTCGCCCCGGATTTCACAACGGCATCCAGGTCATCATAGACGCCCTCGTAGGCCAGGCCCACCAGTTCAGAGCCGCTCAACCTGTCCAGGACACGGTAACCGGGCGGGAGGCAGCTGCAAACGAGATCCTCGGCCAGGTAGATTGTCTCGCCGTTGAGCCACACTTTGACGTAAGCCATCTCTGGGTTGACAGCGATTGCCACGTTCGAGGGAATTGTCCAGGGCGTCGTCGTCCAGACTAGGAGGAACTCCGGCCTGTCTCTAAGCCGGAACTTGACCGTGGGGGATCGGTGGGATATCTCCCTGTACCCCTCGGTCTCCAGCTCGTGCTCGGAGAGGGCTGTCGAGCAACGGGGGCACCAGGGAACCACATCGGCGCCCTTGTAGACCCACCCCCTCAGGTGACATGCCTTCAGGAAGCCCCAGATGGAGTAGTTATTCCTGTCCGAAAGGGTGAAGTAAGAACCTCCCATCGAACCTGTTCCCAACATCCCCACAAGCTTATCGGGCGTGCCGCTGACAGGGCCCAGGGGTCCCTGGACGGTGACCCTATCTTGGGGCAGGCCCAGCGCCTCCTCGAGCTCACCCAGGAGCCCGGTGTCATCCCAGTCCATCCACTGGCCCAGCCGCCTTGACTGGTTAACTATCCTTGAGGCGTAACGAAGAACCCTTCTCTTGCAGGCCCTGACGAATTCGTCAACCCCGTATTCCTCGATGTCCAGCTTGGAAGAGAAGCCGAGCTCCCTTTCAACCTCTACCTCGACCCAGAGCCCCTGACAGTCGAAGCCGTTCTGATACCTTAGTCGGTGGCCGAGCATCGCCCTGTAACGTTGAAACAGGTCCTTCAGGGTCCTTCCCCAGGCATGGTGAACCCCGATGGGGTTGTTCGCGGTCTTGGGACCGTCCATGAAGGACCAGGGCTCCCCACCGCTGTTGAGATTGATCAGTCGACGGAAGGCCAGTGATTCATCCCAGAATTCCAGGATATGCCTCTCCATCTCCGGGAAATCAGGTCTTGCCGGGAAGTCCCGGTAAAGTCTATCTCCCTTTCCCCTCGGACCCCTGGCTAGACTGGGTTTTTTTCCGGCATACAGTCGGGGCTCGGGGGAAGGGGTTCTTTCTTCAAGAAGAGTCGGGTCGAATTTCTCCATCCCTCATGAGATACCCTCGACTGCACTAGTATCAAGCGGGTTATAATTCTTTCCATGGAATCGAAGGGTCGACTGATATTTTTCAACAGATGGACCTTTCAGATGGGAGCATATGACAATCCGGGTCGTAGGGGCATCGGAACATAACCTGAAGGGACTCGACGTCGAGCTTCCGCCCGGGCTGACTGTAGTTACTGGTGTATCGGGATCCGGGAAGAGCTCCCTGGTGTTCGATACCATCTACCACGAGTCACGCCGCCGCTTCCTGGAAACCCTCGGAACCGGGGGCCTCCGACTTTCACCGGCAAAAGTCCGAGAGGTAACGGGGCTTGGGCCCGCGATAGCCGTGGGGCAGAACCAGCTTAATCGAAATCCCAATTCGACGCTGGCGACGGCCACCGGGCTGCATCCCTTTCTCCGCCTGTTATACGCGAGGTTCGGGGAGAGACGGTGCAGCAGGTGTGGGAATGTCCTTAGCGTCCTGTCAGAGGATGCGATGGTTGACCGCCTGCAACTGGCGTCGAAGGAGGAAGAAATCGAGGTGTTTGCCCCCGTAATGAAAGGAGTCAGGGGCAGCCACCGCACCCTGATGAAGCTGCTCGCAGGAAATTTCCGGGAAGATGTCATATTCATCGATGGGAGACACTGGACCGGTGAAGCCCTGGACGGGGAGGAAAAACATGATATCGAGCTGAAACTAGGAACCTTTGGTAAAAAGGCCGGAGCTGACGGGATAAGGGAGTCCATCAGGTACGCCAGATCGCTTGGAGCCAACTCGGTCAGAATCATCGGGGAGGACATCGCGGAGAAGATCGGATTCAACCGGGTCTGCAGCGGCTGCGGAAAATGGTACGACAAGATGGAACCTACCTACTTCCGAACCTCCTGTCCCCATTGCGGTGGTAAGGGCTGCGGGAGATGTTCCGGGACGGGCCTGCACCCGGAGGCTGCAGCGGTAAAGTGGGGGGGATCGAGTTTTCCCGAGATGCTGACCAAATCCGTGCACGAGGTTAGAGAGCTCTTTCTTCCCCTCCAGCTACCATCCAGCGGGGAGCGACTGCAGGAGGAGATCGAGAGAAGGCTGGAGGCACTCGAACGCGTGGGCCTCGGCTATATCTCGCTGGATCGACCATCGCCCAGCCTGTCCAGGGGGGAGGCTCAGAGGGCCAGGCTGGCAAGGTCCCTGACGGGAAGACTGGAGGACATGCTTCACGTCCTGGACGAGCCGACCATCGGACAGCATCCAGCGGACATATCCAGGTTGCTTCCCGCCTTCAGGGAGCTGGGCGGCCCCGTTATCTACGTTGAGCACGATAGGACAGCTGCAGCCTTTGCCGATTGGGCGGTGGACCTCGGCCCCGGTGCGGGGAGAAAGGGTGGTGAGCTGCTTTTCTCCGGAGAAATCCCGGCCCTCTGGCAACAGGACACCCCGACCGGTCGATACTTCAGCCTCGGGGAGAGGGTTTTCACCCCGGATGGGAGGCCCGGGCCAGAGGAATTCATTACCGTCAGGGGGGCCAGTTTGAGGAACCTGGACGACATCGACGTGCCGATACCCCTGGGAAGATTTACGGTCGTTACGGGCGTCTCCGGATCGGGTAAGAGCACCCTGGTCGAGGACGTGCTCGTTTTAAGTCTCCGCGAGAAAAGGCCGATCGGGTGCAAGGGCATCGATGGCCGCCTGCCGAAGACCATTCTCGTTGATCAGAGTCCCATCGGCAGGAACCCGAGGTCCAACCCCGCGACCTATACCAAGCTCGCCGACGTGATCCGGGACATATTCGCCTCCAAGACCGACCTGACCCGCTCCCATTTTTCGTTCAACAGGAGCGAGGGTGCCTGCCCGGAATGCAAGGGCACCGGTGCAAAGGAGGTACGGATGCGCTACATGCCCTCCACCTGGATTCCATGCCACGTATGCGGGGGAAGGCGCTTCTCCGAGGAGGTCCTGTCCAGAAAGGCAATGTTCGGAGAGAGGGAGATCGACATCGCGGAGTTCTACGAGCTTAGCGTGGAGGAGATAAGGGAGCTGCTCCTGAAATGCGGCGATGTTTCTCGCGTGCACCTGAGGAACGCCATGGTGATCCTCGACTCGATGGTGGACATAGGCCTGGGGTACCTATCGCTCGGCCAGCCCTCCCCCACCCTATCGGGGGGTGAGGCCCAGAGGATCAAGCTGGTGAAGTTTTTAGCCCGGAGGTCACTCTCCAGGCAGCTAATAGTACTGGACGAGCCATCAACTGGTCTGCACCCGGCGGACGTGTCCGGACTGCTGGTAATCTTCGATCGACTCGTTCGCAACGGCGCCACCATACTCGTCGTGGAGCACGACAGGGACATAGTTAGGGCCGCGGACTGGGTCATCGACCTCGGTCCCGGGGCTGGTCCCGAGGGAGGTCGGATGCTGTACTCCGGACCTCCCGGTGGGCTGGCAGGACTGGAGGGCTCGATGACCGGCAGGGCGTTGGTCGAGGAGGAATCATCATGTGTGACCACACGGATCGAGGCTTCGCTCAAGGTACCCGGATCGATCTCGATAAGGCAAGCGAGGGCACACAACCTGAAAAACGTGAACGTCGATTTCCCGAAGGGAGCTCTGACGGTGGTGACAGGGGTTTCGGGGTCCGGAAAATCGAGCCTCGTGATCGACGTTTTGGAGGCGGAGGCCAGACGCAGGTACCTGGAATCGCTGTCGATGTACGAGAGGCAGGGCCTGCGCGAGGGTCCCGAGGCCCCGGTCGGGGCCATAACAGGTCTCGGGGTAACCGTCTCGATAGATCCCGGGAGAAGGCTCCACGGCAGAAGGGCAACGGTCGGGGCTCTCACAGAGATCTCTCACCACCTCTCCAACATGCTTTCCTGGCTGGGAAATAGGAACTGCCCCAGGTGCGGGAAGGTCATGGTGCGGGAGGGGACCTTTGAATGTCCATCGTGCGGGGAGAGTATCAGGATACCAGATCCAGGTCACTTCATCTCGTCGACCTACGCCGCAGCCTGCATGAAGTGCCACGGAGTGGGAACGACGACGGTGCCGGAGCCAGACAAGCTGATCGTCCGCCCGGATAGACCGATCTGCGATGGTGCCATGTATTCGCCCGGGTTCTTCCCCAAGGGATACATATGCAAGCCCTTCAACGGCGGGTACTACCTGCTTCAGGCCCTTGCTTCGCGCTATAGCTTCGATCCCGCCGGGACGCCATGGGACGAGATGACTGAGGAGTCCAGACATGCCTTTCTGTTCGGCGATCCGGAGCCGCTGGAGGTACACTACGAGAGCAGAAAGGGAAGGAAATCCACAAGAAGACAGCGATTTCCCGGCTTTTTCAGCTGGATCGGGGACTGGGACTTCGGGGGCACCTACACCCGGCAGGAGGTGTGCTTAGACTGCGGCGGGGGAAGGCTTCGCCCCGAGTACCTCGCCGTTAGGCTGGGCGAGTTCAACATGGCCCAGTTGAGCGAGATGCCACTGTCTGACCTGGAGAGAGCGATCGCCGGGATCGATACCCCAGAGAACAGGGAGCACCTTGTGGGCTACAGCCTCAAGATGACCCTGAGGAGGCTGCGGTTCCTGATCAGGGTGGGTCTCGGTTACCTCAACCTCAACAGGTTGACCCTAACACTATCCGCGGGGGAGGCACAGCGAATTAGACTCGCCTCGCTGCTGGGCGGGGGTCTTACCTCTCTCACGGTACTGGTCGACGAGCCCTCCAGGGGGCTCCACCCGTCGGAAGTCGGTGCTCTTGCTGAGGCCCTAAGGGAGCTGGTAAGCGAGGGAAACACTGCAATAGTGGTCGAACACGATCCCGTTCTCATAAGGGCCGCAGATAACATCGTGGACATGGGCCCGGGATCGGGATCAGAGGGCGGTGAGGTCGTGGTCGCCGGAACGCCGGAGGAGGTCTCGAGGGCAGATACGCCGACCGGGAGGTGGCTTGGGGGAAAGGGCAAATTCGATCTATCAAGGCCCAGGAGACAGCCGCGGGGGTGGATGAGTATACTGGGAGCGACGGAAAACAACCTGAAGGGGAACGAGGTCGCCATCCCCCTGGGCACAGTCACGGGTATCTGCGGCGTCTCGGGTTCGGGAAAGAGCACACTCGTAATCGACACGCTCGGGAGGGTGCTGGCGCCGAGGAAACAGACCACGTCCGTTGCCCACGAGCCAATACGTCCCGGTGAGCACGACTCGGTCGAGGGAGCCCCGGAGAGGACCATCCTGGTCGACCAGGTCAAGAGGGGGGTAACAAGCCCAGCCAACTTCCTCGGTCTCGACGATGCAATCCGGTCTATTTTCGCCGATAGCGAGGACGCAGCGGCGAGTGGCCTCGGAGATGATGACCTAGGAAGGAAATGTACCGAGTGTGGGGGAAGCGGGGTGATCAGGGAGGACATGGGCTTCCTTCCCACCGTCCATTCCGAGTGCGAGGCCTGCCACGGAACCGGTTTCCCGCCGGAAATCTGGGACGTTAGGTTCCGGGGATACAGCCTTCCAGAGGTCTTCTCACTGACCATCGATGAGGTCCTACAGGTGTACGGGGATTACGAAAGGCTTTCCAGACCCCTCAAGGCGGCGAGGGACGTCGGGCTCGGGTATCTGATGCTGCGTCAGCCGGCCTTTTCACTCTCTGGTGGAGAGGCCCAGAGACTAAAGATATCGAGGGAGCTTTCGCGGCAGTCCAAGTCGGAAACACTATTCATCCTCGACGAACCCACAATAGGACAGCACATGGAGGATATCGCCAGGCTTGCCGGGGTTCTTCACACGCTGGCAGATCTCGGTCACACAGTGGTAGTGATCGAGCACCAATCCCACCTCCTCTCATCTTGTGACTGGCTCGTTGAGCTGGGACCGCGTGGTGGACCAGATGGGGGTTATGTAATCGCAAGCGGAACCCCGGAGGATGTCTCGAGGGGCGAGACCCCAACCGCGGGTTACATAAGGGATGTCCTGGAGGGCGGATCGTGACCTGGCTTCCCCTTCTCCTCGCCGATCCCTCAGCGAGCCTAAGATACCTGGTGATAAGGGAGCTGATGGGCCGTAGCGAGAGGGATCCGGAGGTAGTCGAGCTATCCAGCCTGAGGACCAACGATCCCCTGGTTGGTGAACTGCTCGAGCTCCAGAATCCGGACGGATCCTGGGCCACGCTCGGGGGAGCCCGGAGATCGGGGAGGATGAACTCCACGATATATGCACTATCGAGACTCGGATACCTGGGTTATGGCAAAGAACACCCGGCAGTTTCGAGGGGGGCGGAATTCCTCTTCTCCCGACAGGAGGGAGATGGCTCCTGGCCGCTGGGTGGATATGGCATTGAAGAGGAGAGGGGTTACTCGATGATTCCCCTCCAGACGGCACTTCCACTGAAGGCACTGGCCGCATGTGGCTATGCCACCGATCCCAGATCCGAGCGGGCCTACACGTGGCTGATCGATAGGAGGCTCCCTGAGGGCGTGTGGCCATCGGGGATGGCGGCCGGCAACTACGCGGGGGTGGCGGGGTACAGGCGACTGGCACACTCAAGGTGGGGTTGTCGTACCAATACAACCGGGGCGCTCGAGTGCCTCTCGCTACACCCGGTGAGGAGGGGCAACGATGGGACTAGGAGGGCTCTAGATATCCTCCTGGGAAGGGAAACACGCGAGAGAACCCACCTTGGTTTCGAGGTGGCGCGTCTACTGGGCCAGGAAAACATAGGCGGTGTTTTAACCCACTACGCCAGATTTGACCTCGCTCAGATCATGAATATTTCTTGGAGGGTAGGCGCCTCCGCAACGGACGAGCGGGTCGAGGACTTGATATCGAGCGTCAGGGAGATGCAGGGGCCCCAGGGGCTCTGGCAGTACATACCGGGTCCCCACCTATCGCGGTGGATTACCTTCGACATCCTTCGATCCCTTTCGAGACTCGACCGTGAAACAGAATGGATCTCCACCGAACCGAGAACTCCCTTCAGGGCATATGGGAGGAAGGAGAAGAGGTTCTAGTCCAATGGCTGGCACTTTGGACACACGAAGCTACTGGTCTGCCCCGTTCTGATCTTCTCGATACTGGTACCACATGATGGACAGGGCCTTCCGGGCCGGTACGCGACCCTGTAATGATTCATGTCGAACCCGCCCCTGCCCCCATGGAAGTTGAACTCGTATGCCAGCCCGCCCAGGTCGATGCTTCGGCGTAAAACCGATCTCATGCTCGCGTGCAGGGCCCTGATCTCGATGGATGTCAGGGTCGAGATAATCCGGTTCGGGTGGATTCCCGATTCGAAGAGTATGTCGTGGGCGTAGACGTTACCGATTCCCGCCACCCTCCTCTGGTTTAAAATGAAGTTCTTGATCTTTCCTCGCCTATCCCTGAGCAGCGTCTCGAGGTATTCCACGGTGAAACGATCATCCAGCGGCGTGAGACCCATACCGGCTGTCATCTTGTGCTGGTCGAGCTCGTTGGTCTTCACCAGGTGGAGGTAACAGAACCACCAGACCCTGACCGTGAAACCCGAATCGTCGTGGAGCCCGATCTTGATGTGGTAGTCCCTCCCACCGTCACCACCGGGCTCATAGTGCAGCACATCCGCACCCATGCCCGTGTTGAACAGCAGGGTGTAGCCGGATGTGAGCTGGATGAAGATCCATTTCCCCCTCCCCTCGACCGAACGGATCTCAAGCCCGACGAGAGCATGCTCGAAACTTTCAAGCGGGAGGTTGAGGCACTTCGGGTTTGCCACCTCGACCAGGGCAACTTCTCTGCCCACGAGCTCTTCCGACATGTGCTGGCCCAGAATGAGGATCTCGGGGAGCTCCAAGGCGAGGTCTCCGCTACCTGAGCCTGCAACTTCGATATTTAAGGCTTTACATCCGGGTATCTGGGTTGACGACCGAGATCTCCGAAGCGCTGGCCAGGCGCCTGTTAATAACCAGCCAGGGCTTGGGAGAGCCATGGGAATTGCCGGAGGGCGCGGAGGGAACCGCCGAGGTTATCGACAGGCTGGGTTACGTGCAGATAGACACCATATCGGTTATCGTCCGAGCACACCATCACGTGATATGGAGCCGACACCCGGAATACGAGCCCGATATGATCTACCATCTGCTGAAAAAACGCCAGGTATTCGAATTCTGGGCACATGCCGCCTCCTACCTACCAATTTCCGATTACCGTTTCTACCTACCCGCCATGAAAAACTACGCCCGAAGGGACAGGACGCGCAAGTGGATAAGGGATAACCGGAAGATCGTCAAGACGGTTCTAGAACGAATAGAGAGTGAGGGTCCACTGGCCTCATCCGATTTCAAAACCCCAAAGGGATCACGTGGTACCTGGTGGAACTGGAAGCCGGCCAAGCGGGCGCTAGAGGTCCTCCTCGGCTCGGGAAAGCTGATGGTATCCGAGAGGAGGAAGTTCCAGCGCCTGTACGACCTGACTGAGAGGGTGCTCCCGGGCCACGTCGACACATCGGAACCCACAGGCACGGAGGCGGGTCGTTTCATCGTGAGGAGGGTACTAGGGGCACAGGGAATATCGAACGATTTGCCGATGGTGCGGTGGTCTTTCAATGGTAAACTGGTGAAGGCCGTGCTCGATGAAATGCTCGAAGAGGGGGAGCTGGAGGAGGTTCGCGTAGAGGGATTAAAGACCGACTATCTGGCACTTGCAGGAACCATCGACGAGATGTCCATCGGTGATATTCCCGGGAGGATTCACATTCTATCCCCATTCGATAACATGGCCATCTGGAGGGCCCGGCTTCGGGAGCTCTTCAATTTCGACTACTCCCTGGAGTGTTATAGAAGGTCCGAGGACCGCGTATACGGATACTTCTGCCTCCCAATAATGTGGGGAGACAGGTTCGTCGGACGGCTGGATTCCAAGGCTGACAGGAGAGTTCGAGTTTTTAGGCTTGTGAACCTGGTCTTAGAGAAGAACCTCAGCGATTACGATGAGCTAATCCCGCAACTGGTCTCGAAGATATCGGACCTCGCACGTTTCAACGGATGCGAATCGGTTGAACTGGAAAGGATCGAGCCAAGATCCATCAAATCGAGGTTCGAGGAGGAGCTGGAGAACCGGGCATCTTGAATCCTCGGCAGATGAACTTCGTTGTGCCGTACTTTTTCGGCTTACAATCAACCCGGGATAATAAAAATCCCCGATTTCCTTTGACAATCGTGTGGGGGATTGTTCCCCCGTGATCTAATTCGAGGCGTTTTGGCCAATAAGGCCATCTGATGATATATCCTCCACCTTTGAAAGATGGATCGAGACCGAAAAGGGGAGCAGTATCCCTACCAGCAGGGCTCATTTCAGGAGAACAACGGTTTCTTAGGTAATTGAGCCCGAAAGAGCCCCCCGATCTACATCTCAGCTGGCAGATCCGTGCCCTGGCAAAATTCCCGGCCAGCCATCGGGGAACATTCCCCCACCTCTTCTATTGAAGATTTCTCGATTTCGTCAAAGGTTTTCTTTCTGCCATTAATATACTTGGAGATATACAACCAAAGTTTAGAGGAGGAGGGCTCGGTTTTAGACCTGGCCAGTAGGGAATGATACGAGGGATAACAATGCTCGAGATGCTGTTAATCATGGTCTATCTTGTCTTCATGTTCGGAATTCCAGTGACCACGGAAAAGGTCTGGATCGAGTCGGTCTGCACGGTTAACAGGGAGAGAAAGGTATTGGTCGCTAGCAGGCTTAGCCCGGCCCCGGTCACCATCCCCTACTGATTTCTCGGGCCCGCCTGGTTTACCAGAATCCTCTGGTGCGCGTCACCTGAGGTGAACGCCCCCGATTTCATATCATCCTCGTTGAAGGTCGACATCAGGATCTGTTTTGCGCCCTTCCGCTGGTAGTCGTATATTATGTAGACCTTACCCTCGGGGCTCTGGACACCATCTGGGTAGGACACCCCGAGCCTCTCGTCGAGCAGGAGTCCGCCCGACCAGCTACTGCCATCATCCCCCGAGAGGTACGCTGTCAGGTGGGACCTGTCGGTAACGGCACCGATCGGCCCGTGCTTGACCAGGATCAGTTTGCCCGAGTTGAGCCTGCGTATGAAGAACCTGGAGCCCGTGTGCTTGATGGAGAACGGGCGTCCCCTCGTCCAGGTGATGCCGCCGTCCTCAGAGTAGCTCTCCCCGATTCCGAATTTTCCCCGGATGAGCATCCAAAGTTTTCCATCTTCTTTCTCGACGACCATGTGCTCGCAGTATCCATCACCGGCTCTCTCGACTCCGCCAAGCAGGCCCCATGTATCACCCCCATCTGTCGATGCGATGACATTTGCGTTCTTCTCCTCGGGCGGTATATCGGTGCGCTCGCTCCACTCCCATACCGTAACCGGGAGGAGCCATTTTCCGCTGGAGGTTACGTTGGGCTTGTTCATCATGATGCCGTTGCAGATTCGCCTGGGCTCGGACCAGGAGGGATCCTCGACATCCGGGTTTCCGCTAACAATAGCCCAGACGCCGGCCCGGCCGTCGAAGTGGTGGTAGCTCTGGGCCCAGAACAGCCAGAGACGCCCGGCTGGGTCCGTCCAGAGACATGGATCGAATGCACGAACCGGAAATGACGGGTCTATAACCATTTTAATCGGGGACCATGCATTCCCGTCGTTACCGCTGGTAACGACCATCACGTAGTTCTCACCGGTCTCGCCGTCGCCCCCTCCGTACCAGAGTGCCCAGAGCCTGCCGGCGGGGGACCTCTCTATGCCGGGGATTCCCTGGAATACTCGGGTGTTATCCGCATATTCCTGGCCTGGGTTTGTGTTGATGACCGGTGGCCTCAGGGCCAGGTCAGATTCATCCTTCATGGGTTCTCTCACAGTTCGCGAGGCGATATATATCTTCGTGGTGTCCCTATCACCAGCGGTGGTTTTTTTTGTACAGAGTCTTGGTCCTCGGGTCACACCCCGATGATGCAGAGGGCGGGTGCGGGGGGCTGATTCGCAACCTGGTTAACCAGGGGTCAGAGGTCAAGATCGCCTGCATGACCAGGGGTGAGAGAGGCCCAAAATCCAACCCGCCCGAGAAAAACGCGAGGGTGAGGAGCGAGGAGGCCGGACGGGCAGCGGGAATTCTCGGCGTTAAGCTCGATTTCCTGGGCTTCATCGACGGGGAGGTCGTGGCGGACGAAGAGACATCGAGGGTTGTGGAGGAGGCCATAAGGTCGTGGGAGCCCGACGCCGTCCTGGCTCACTGGCCCATCGATTCCCACACCGATCACCAGGCGAGTGGGGCCGTTGCCCTCAGGTCACTGGTCCGGGGGGTACCATTCGAGCTTTATTTCTTCGAGGTCATGACGGGCCACCAGACTATGAACTTCGTCCCGACCCACCACGTCGACATCGGTGAAAGCCTGGAGGTCAAGCACGAGGCATGCAGGGCCCACGAGAGCCAGAACCCCGAGAGGTTCCTGGCCCACCACCGGCTGATGGAGAAGATGAGGGGCAGGGAGATAGGGGTCGAGTACGCAGAGGCCTTCGTCAGGGCATCCAGGAGCGGTGCTGACACGATGCTGCCCGGCCTCGGGAATTCGATGCAAGTTAATAGTTAGATTTCCCATGCAGATCAGGTGCTACCGGTGACCGGGAGGATCAGGATGCTTGGCATTTCGGGAAGTCCCCGGAGGGGATCGACGCTCGAGGCCCTTTCCACGGCCCTTGAACGAGCCAGGTCCCTGGGGGAAGTCGAGACCTGGTTGGTGGATCTCAGGGGGAAGGAGATCGGGTTCTGCACCCACTGCGATTACTGCGTTAGGAAGAAGAGCGGCTGCATCCAGGAGGACGATTTACAGGGGATATATCCACGGATGCTGGATTCGGACGCCTGGATCCTCGCGACCCCCGTTTACCAGGGGTCCGTCTCTGGTCAGCTCAAGGCCCTGATGGATCGTTGCAGGGCCCTGGTGGCCGCCGACCCTGATGCCCTAAAAGACAAGGTGGGGGCAGCAATAGCCGTGGGTGGGGATCGGATCGGGGGTCAGGAGCCTGCGATCATGGCGGTCCACTCATTCTTCCTGGCGAACAAGATGATACCTGTCAGCGGGGGTCCCTTCGGGTCCAACCTGGGCGGGACGGTCTGGTCCAGGGACAGGGGGGCTGAGGGCACGAGGTCGGATGGGATCGGCAGGAAGAGCATCGAGAGGACGGTGGACAGGCTGGTGGAGCTCACCAGGAAGATTAAGGGGGAGGTTCATTGAAGAAGGTCAGGGTCGCCTGGGGGATAACCGGTGCCGGTGATTACCTCCAGGAGTCCCTTGAAGCAATGAGGAGTGCCTCCGGGGAGATGGACCTGGAGGTGACGGTACTGCTGTCTAAGAACGCCCAGATTGTGGTTAAGTGGTACGGACTCTTAAGGGAGATCGAGTCGTCATTCGATAGCGTTAGGTTCGAGCGCGGCCCAAACCAGCCCTTCGTGGCCGGGCCCCTTCAGGTCGGGCATTACAGGCTTTTCTTCGTATCCCCGTCCACAGCGAACACGACGGCCAAGATCGTCTGCGGCATCGCCGACACCCTCATCACTAACTGCGTTTCGCAGGCCGTGAAGGGTGGAACGCCGGTCTACATCTACCCGGTGGACCAGGAACCCGGCAGCATAGAGACGGAGATACCGGGTGGGAAGACGATATCCATCAGGACGAGGAAGGTCGACCTCGATAACGCTGCCAAGCTGGCAGATATGGAGGGCATAACCGTACTGAAAAAGCCAGGCGATATACTTCCGATCCTGGATTCGCTGTCCTAGTTTGGGTTCTACTAATATTCGTGTGAGAAGGCGGAGGACCACAGACCTGTAGCTTTTTTAGTACCGTGATGGTTCTCAACTTTCCTAGTTATCCTGGTAGGGTACCGGTTTCGGCTCGAGCATCTCAACGAGTTTATCCTTGATCGCAAAAGCCTGGAAGAAATTCCCAAGAGGGGTGTAATGACCGATATAGTATCGCTGTAGATAATCCTCGATACTCGTATTGAATTTGGCGAATTCCGCCAGGTGTGCTTCCATCAGATCGACATAGGGCAGCCCTTTACCCTCCAGGAAATTAACGAAATCCTGATCAAAGCGATATCCCTCTTCGACCCTCCTGGCTACACTGGCACTCCTGAAAGAGAGCACGTAAAGCACCCTCTTCCCAGAATCGGCAGCGAATTCCTCGACCCGATCCACAATTTGAGTGCTGGCGAAGATGGCGGCCCTGTCGTAGAGAAGGCTAGCAGTCTCCAAGAGTTCATCACCGCTGGTAATCTCGGCTTCAATCCCGTGTTTCGACGCGAGACCGACGATGTCGTCCAATCCATCCCGGAGGCCAGCCGGGGCGCTTCCATCCTCGAGGTCCTTCTGGTTGGGCTCCCCCTCACGGTGGACGCGATCCAGGATCGGTCTGATCTTCAGGGCGAAATCATCCTTGAAGGTCTCGTAAACCTGGTCCACGTCACATTGACCGTACAGCGAATCGGGGGTGGGATAGGGGTTCTTGCACTGCACGAAATCTCCCTTTGCGGGGTTGACCTTCACATAAGGCCTCGAGGGTTTGCACAGACCATTCAGGTTGCGGTAGTGATCGTCATCATATATATTGAAAATGATGTATTCCGCGGGCGTCTTGACTTCCTCTCTCAACATGCGGAGATATGCCTGGTAGACGGAGTAGCCCCCAACACCGTAGTTTCTGATCGGCTCGCAAAGGTGGGCTGAGAGTACCTCCTGCCACGTCTCCCCGTCGCTCACCTGGTGACATTCTGTGAAACTGTCTCCGTAGGTATTGACTCTGCATGGCATGTCAAGGTGGGATATTATTTTGCGTGGACCCAGGTCATCGAAATTATATGTACTCGTTGACCCGTCCACACCATCCTTGAATCGTCCGCTGCGGAAAAGCCAGCCCAACTCCCCATCATATCTGATGTAACCCTGCCAGGGCGATGCCCCGCCGGCAATCCAGTCATCGATCTCCTTACGGGTGTAAACCAAATTTCCCAGATATTCCCGTGACCCCATGTAACCTTCACCGAACTCGGGGTTTACATAGTATCTCCCCCTAAAAGATTTTCCAGGGCTGTTGCGAACAATATGGACCTTGATATATACCCCGAAAAAGGTGGATTACCCAATTACAGATTCCTGTGATCCGGGATCAATCACCCCCTCTGAAGGTCTACGCATGCCAAGGATCTCAGCAACCCGTCATTCTCCTGCCCATTCTCAACCATGGCAAGCTCACAAGATTTAGATAGGCCCAATCCGATCAGCATCTTTAATAGCTGGGCGGCTTCAGCCTGAAGGCATGAAGATATACGTCATGACAGACCTTGAGGGAGTAGCCGGGGTTTTGGACCACCGGAACTGGTGCTCGCCTGAATCCAGGTACTACGACCTCGCGAGGGAGTTCCTCACCGGGGAGGTCAACGCGGCTGTAACGGGTTTTTACGATGCTGGCGCCGATGAAATCGTCGTGGCCGATGGTCACGGCCCGGGCGGTCTATCCCCGGGGCTGATAGACGAGAGGGTTAAGATACAGAGGGGGTGGCCCCAGGGTCCATGGCCCCTCGGCCTGGATGAGACCTTCGATGCCTGTGCATGGGTGGGGCAGCATGCGATGTCCCGCAGTCTCTTCGCCCACCTGGCCCACACCCAGAGCTTCAGGTATTTCGAGGTAAGGGTAAACGAAAGGCCCATCGGGGAGTTCGGTCAGTTTGCCATGTGCGCCAGCGAGATGGGGGTGCCATCGATTTTCTGTTCAGGGGACAGGGCATGCGCAGCAGAGGCAAGGGACCTCGTACCGGGCATCGAGACCGTGGCGGTGAAGAGGGGGCTCCAGTCCTTGCCCGGGGACGACCTAAGCAGGGAGGAATACGGGCTCTGGAACACCTCGGCCGTCCACCTTCACCCCATGAGGGCCCGCGGTAAAATCCGGGAGGGCGCAAAAAGGGCAGTCGAGAGATTCCTGGCTGAGAAGTTCGGGATAATTCAAATGAAATCACCCTACCACAGGGTTGCAGTGTTCCGCCTCGACGGGGACCTTCCCTGGAGGAGGGCGGAGGAATCCCATAATTCCTTCATCGGGCTGATGAATACGCCCTACCGCGAGAACCCGATGGATGGGCCCCCGAAGGGCACCTAGTGGTGTGAAAATCACCGGAAACTCCGCGAATATCCCATCCGGCGGATAAACGAACTAAAGCGATTATTTAGCGCCAGATCATACCTGGATCGGGGCCTGATGGTAATGGCGACGATACGACTTCAGATGAAAACGCACACCCTTCCCAAGGGGGGCAGGGTGGCCCAATACACGGCGAGCATACCCAAGGATCTGGTAAACGAGCTGGGATGGAAGAAGGGAGAGAGGATCGCCGTTGAGGTCAGGGGCAGCCACTCCATACTGCTCAAGAAGTCCAAGGAAAACAAGAAGAAGATAAAGTGATAGTGCCACCCCATCTCCCGGGGAGGGCAAAGACTTAACTAGAAAAGGGCCAGTCGCCAGATCAGGCGGAAGTCCGATTTGTCGGTAATGCTCAGCACCATCACACGGTACCTCAGGATCGCATTCAAGTACAGGTTCGAGCTCGTGGTGGACGCCGGCTACCTGATAGCATGGATGGTGGCCCTGGGCTTCATCGGCTTCGTTTTCTTGGGAAAATCGGATGTCCTGCCCTACGAGTTCCAGGTCTTCATCCTGGTCAACATCTTCTTCTGGGCGTTCATGGAGAAAGGCTACCTGGAGGCAACCAGGGTCATACCTGAGGAGGCCCGGATGGGCACCATAGGGACCCTGATGAACAACAACGTCTCACCGCTCCAGCTCATAGTCGGCCAGATGACCGCCAGGAGCATCATCAACGCTGTGGTCGCCATCGTGGTCTTCATACCGGTCTTCTACTACCTTCACGGGGAGGGGATGATCGTCACGCCCGAGCTGCCGGAAATCGTCTACCTCGTCGTAATAATGCTCCTGTCATGGTTCTACATGCTGACAGTGGCAATTCTCCTGGGTTCCATGGCACTGATGTTCAAGAAGATCGGTTCGACGGCGGGGGTCTTTCTCCAGATACTGAAGGTTGGATCCGGGTTCTTCTTCCCGGTCCAGGCCCTCGCGGACATTAACTTCCCCCTCATCGACCTCCTGCCGAACCTCCTGAGAATAATACCGATCACCAGGGGCCTGGAGGTGGTCAGGCAGGTTATAATATTGGGCGAGCTACCTGGGGCCGACGACGCCTTCATACCGGCTCTCGGCATGCTGGATCCCATCGTATTCATGATACTGGGTCTGGCGGCGGGGATAGTGATATCCCTGCGGTTTTACAGGTACGTGGAGAAGAGGTCAATCACGCTGGGGGTAACGGAACAGTACTGAGGTCATGCAGATGGGTTCATCTCTATCCGTGAAGGAGCTGAAGAAGTGCTTCCCGATAGGTGGGCAGAGCGTGGAGATATTGAGAAGCATGACCTTCGATGCACCTCCCGACCGGATAACGGCGATCATCGGTCCCAACGCCTGTGGAAAAACCACGCTTATGAGGATAATGGCGGGTATCATCGCCCCGGATTCTGGCCAGGTTCTCATCGATGGGGATGACCTGTACTCCAACATTAAGGCCCTGAGGAGGAAGGTGGGCTTCGTTTCACCCGCGATGGACTTCCACAAGAAGCTGACAATGGGCGAGACGCTGTCCTACTTCGAGGGAATCCAGGGCTCATCCCGGTCCAGCATCAAGGTCTTCCTCGAGGAGATGGGGATGATCAGGTGTATGAACGAGAAGATCGTGGGATTCTCGGAGGGGCAGAAGATGGTCCTGAGGGTGGGATGCGCCCTCATGAAGGAGCCCTCCGTAATCCTGCTCGACGAGGTCACCTCGCCCCTCGATACCGAGAGGACGGGAAAGATGATGGGCTTCCTGAAGAATCTGGCGGAGACGACCAACATAGTAATGATCGACCATAATCCTAGGGTAATAAGCAGGATAGCCGACAGGTTTGTCCTTATGCGGAAAAACGGGACCGTTATGAAGTCGGGAGAGATGTCTAATTTCTTCGAGTCGACAACCGAGATGTACAGGCTCCACGTCCGACCCCATGAATCCGTCCACCCGGACTTCTGGAAATCCTTCGATGCCAATTACGAGCTGGCAGAGGACGGCACCGTTTCCTTCCGGCTTAAGACCAGGAACGAGACAAACAAGCTCATGGACGAGATTTCAAAGTACTCCGGGTCGGTACACTCCTACGAGGCATCGGTCGTTACCCTGGCGGATGTCTACGAGGAGTGGATAAGGATGGCCGAGAGAGACGGGGAACAGGATGGAAGCTAGGGCAACGTTTTCCTTCATTTCCAACGTTTTCTGGTATTTACAAGTTTCTAGATCTATTACGGGGATGACCAGGGTCGCAGGATGAGGAGCAGGGAAAAATATTAGACAAAGCCATCACCGAAGCTCGATAAATTGTAAACAGGTGATTCGAGACATGTTTGGTGGAACATCTCTTTCCAGCCTTCCTTACCTGAGGAACTGCACAAGCCACAGGATATCCAGCTACGACGAGACCGGGGGTAACGCCGACTTCTGGTCCATACCCCCGGGGGAGAAGAGGGTGCTTGCTGATATCGAGGGGCCAGGCTGTATAAAGCACATATGGACGACCCTGGGGCTGGCCAGCGAGGATTACCTGCGCCGGATAGTTCTCAGGATGCGCTGGGAGGGCGAGAGCGAGCCGAGCGTCGAGTGCCCCATAGGCGACTTCTTCGGCATGGGCCACGGTATGAGGAAGAACTTCGTCACCATGCCCCTCCAGATGAGCCCCCAGGACGGCAAGGGCTTCAACTCCTGGTGGCCGATGCCCTTCAAGAGGCGGGCGACCATCGAGGCGGAGAACCAGGGGAATGAGAGATACGTCCACTACTTCTACATCGATTACGAGAGCTATCCCGATGGCGGGCCGGTGAGGGATGCGGCCTACTTCCACGCCCAGTGGAGGAGGGAGGACAACACCAGGGGCTGGGCATTCGAGGAGGGCCTGGGGAAGGAGGATTATCCAGATGACCCGAGGATCAGGAACAGGGATGGCAGGGAAAACTACGTGATCCTCGAGGCCGATGGTGACGGTATTTACTGCGGAGCACACCTGGACATCGACTGCTTCCAGAGAAACCCGAACGACTGGTACGGCGAGGGCGACGACATGATATTCATAGACGGTGAGAGCTGGCCCCCATCCCTACACGGCACCGGGACAGAGGACTGGTACCACTGCGCGTACTGCCCCAGGCAGGAGTACAACGCCCCCTACCACGGCATAATACTTTACAGCGGCACCGAGAGGTGGCCGTTCAGGGGAAAGCAGACGGTCTACAGGTACCATATCGAGGATCCCCTGCGCTTCAGGAAGAGCATTCTCGTTACCATAGAGCACGGACACGCCAACAAGCTGAGCAACGACTACTCGAGCACCGCGTACTACTACAAGTCCAGTCCGACCAGGGGAGGGCCCCTGCTGCCGCCGGTGGAAGCCCGGCTGCCAAGGCCCGATGTCGATGACGAGCCCGAGTACTCGCCCCGGAAGGCCTGAACTGGACCGGCATGGGGAACTTTTTTATCGGGGTCCCCACCCGCATAATGCATGATGAAGATCGAATCCCTTCTGGAGAGACACTCTAGGGAGGTGGAGAGATCACTCATGGACCTCTGGAAGCGGGAGGTCGAGAGAGCCCAGGATTACCACCCCTTCATACGGGGTCTCTACGAGTCGGCCAGGGAGTTCACCCTCAGGGGCGGGATGAGGATTGCGTCCTTCACGACCTCGATGGTCTCGAGGGGGTACGGTTATGGTGGTGGGGAAACAATAAGGGCCGTCTGCGATGCCGTGGAGCTCTACAGGCACTCCATCCTGGTCCACGACGATCTGGTCGATGGGGATGAAATGAGGAGGGGTAGGCCCACGATCCACAGGAAATATGGGGAGATGCGGGATGAAAGAATGGGAATCGGGGCATCTATTTTCCTGGGGAACATAATGTACAGCATGGCAATAGGGAGGGTTCTGAACTCTACCCTTGGCTGCGGGACCGCCAGCGCCCTTGCATCGGAGCTGCTGAGGGCCAATATCGAGGTCAATGAGAGCCAGACACTTGATGTCTTCATGGAGGGTGCGGCGCCGGACAGGGAGCTGTGGGAGATAATGGCCTCCAGAAGGGCGGCATCGCTCTTCAGGGCGACACTCAGGATGGGCGGGATACTCTCAGGGGCGAAGGGTGACCTGGATCTTCTCGGCAGGGCGGGAGAGGAGATTGGATACGTCTTTGACATCCAGGACGACATCATCGATACCCTCGCCTCCCGCGATGATTACGGTAGGGAGCCGGGATCGGATCTCAGGACCCTGAAGAGGCCCATCCACATCATCATGGCCATGGAACGTGCATCACCCGAGCAGAGGGCGGGTGTCGGGTTCCCGGACGCGGACCTTGCAGACGTTAAGGAGCTGCTCTCCGAGACGGGGGCACTTGAAGAGGCGAGGAAGATGGCCGACGGGCACCGATCCAGGGCCCTCGAGCTCCTGTCATCCACGGAGATGGACCGTGAAACCTGTGATCTCTTCTCCTCACTGATGGATTACATAGGAAAGAGCCTGAAGTGGTACGGGGCGCCGAAGAGGTAGTGGATGGCAGAGGTCACCATCACTGAAGATGGTCAGGTATCCGAAAGTACTTTAAGAGATAGTACCCGGATATTTCGGGGATGGAGATGCGGTACTGCAGCAGCTGTGGAGCCGAGTTATCGGATAAAGCTAGATTCTGCCCTTCCTGCGGCCAGCCGGCCGGATCAGTCGTGGAGGAGAGACCCGGTCGGGAGAGGCGTGAGAGGCATGAGAAGCAGGAGAAGAACGAGAAGCAGGAGAAGAACGAGAAGAACGAGAAGAATGAAAAGGAGGAGAAGGGGGAGGGGGACGTCTCCGGCCCACTCATTGGCGGCGCAATCCTGATATTGCTGGGATCACTGTTGGTCCTGAGTGATATGGATTACATATCCGGTTCGGACTTCGGCAGTTACTTCCTCTTCGGCATCGGTGCCGTACTGATTCTTGCCGGTGTATTCAGGCGTGCCTCGGGGCGATCGGCCTCCGTGGGATACCTCTTCGGCGGCCTCGTGCTGTGTGCCATATCTATCGGGTCAATCCTGGACTTCGAGGGCTGGTGGGCGATAGTACTAATTCCACTCGGTCTGGCGATAATCTACTGGGGGGTAACGGCCCAGAAGCGTAACCCCCGACCGCCCTAGATGAACCACCGGGTGAGCAGCCGGTACAGCCTGTGCTCGAGCGTGGCCCTTGGCCCGTCCCTGCCGAACACCCGGAAGTAGTTGCCGCCCATGCACTCTATCAGGTCCCCTATCTCGTACCTGGGGAAGAGGCATGATGAGATTATGAGCCTCCCCCACTCGCCACGGGACATCTGGTGGAGCATCTTGTATCCGCCCCCGGTCCTCACCTCGAAGAGGTAGGCGTCGTAGTTCGGGGAGAAGTAGGGTAATTCATCGAGCTGCTGCCCGAAGACGCCCTCGGTGGCGGTGTACATCTCGACCACAGGGACCTCACCATAGAGCCTCCTCAGGCGGGGGGCATATACAGATTGTATCTTCGCCACGCTGGTGGCAAATATCGCATCCATCTGCCAGAGGTCCCGCGGCAGTACCCCTTGGGTTTTCTTCAGGTGCCTGCCGAATGATATCAGTACAGGGGCCACCCCCATCACCGACCTCACGTCCTCGTCCCGGGCGGTCCGGTGTACCAGGTTAAAACGCCCTGCCCAGTCATTCCGGGTTATTCCCGGGCCCAGCTCATCCACGTCGGACTGGTTCGGTACCAGTGAGGCCCCGTAGAGCCTCGGGATGAGCCTGGCGTAGGTACCCGAGCTGTAGCCGTAGCCGACCTCCTCGCCCCCGACGTTAATGGTGTCGACGGAGGACGGGAAGTTCAGGTTCAGAACCTTTCCCCTGATTACCTTGGACCCGGGGTTCTTCATCGAGAAGTTAAGTATCGCCCTGGCGCCGCAGGTCCTGACCTGGCGGATGTGGGTCCTCGTCACGGGGATTACCTTGGGTTTGCCAGTGGATCCCCGGGTCATCACCCAGTTCTCGGGGGGCTCGTGAAGGATCACCTCGTGCTCACCGGACCTCACGCCCTCGTAGAGGGGTTTCAGATCCACGTAACCGACCGGGGAAAATGCCTCCCTGTAGCCCTGGATGCCTGAGATACCGGCCGCGCCCCTTTTAATACCGTACCTGGTCTCACTGTAGTACCCCAGTAGTTCGCCTAGCACCCTGTCCTGGGCGGTCGATGGCTCCTCGAGGGACCTGTACCAGGGTTCGAGGTAGGCCTGCCTGACAAATTCAGAGAGGTCCATCCCGCCCTCCCGTCTACCAATGTCTGCCATGTCAGACCGCCCTCCAGGAGTAGAGGAGGGCATTCTTCAGATGGAATCTGATCCGCACGGGAATTCCCGTTACCGGTTCCAGTGTCCCCCTGTTCCAGTCGACCTCCAGGTCAACGCCATCGGCCGATACCGGTCCGGATTGAAGCCCTCCTAGGAGCATCCCCTCCTCGTCGAGGATCTCGACAACGACCTCTCCCCAGGTTGACTTGGCATTCAGTCGGATGCCGGAGGCCCCCACCGGCAGCACGAGGGGACGTGTTAGGACCTCCCCGCCGTCGAAACTGGACTGGAGTGAGCACCAGCCATCGAGCCGGAGGGTGGCCAGGCCAATGCCGACACGGTTCGGTCCTGTATCTGTGAGGTCGGTCATCCTGTGGTACTCTCCGTGCCGCCGGAGCCTTCCAGAGTAGTATACCCATATCTCGTTCCCCATGATAATGGGTTGGGTGGATGCGCACTGGTTGAACCTGTCCCACTCGCCCACCCCGCCCCTTGGGAGGACCAGGTCCCTTTCCCTCACCCATCCGATTCCATCCCGGGAGTGGCAGATGCCCAGGTCCAGGTAGGCGAGGTGTGGCAGAGAGCGGTGGACCTGGACCAGTCCGATCCACTGCCCCCCGTAGGGGAAGGCAGCCATTCCATAGAGCTCTGTCCCGTCGGGGTCATCCTCGTCTGCGTGGAGGACCAGGTCCGGTTCCGACCACGTGTCAAAGTCAGGGCTCCTGCAGAGGGCAACGGCCCTGCCCCTGTAGGCAGGCCCACCCCTCGAGACGAGCTCGGGTGGATCGTACCTGGTCCGGCAGTAAAGGCGATATTCCAGATCAGAGGGGCTCCACGTGAAACAGGCCCTGTCCGGTTTGCACGGTTCACCCGGGGAGAACTCGTCGACCAAGTCCCAGTGGATACCATCGGGTGAGGAGGCCATCAGGTAGACCTTTTCCCTGCTGCTCTGGATTGATGCGGGGATCATGAGTTTATAGGATGACCGGGCACCGGTCTCCCCCTCACTGAGAACGCCGGATAGGCCCAGGAGCCTCTTCCCCGGGGCAATGAATACCGCGTTATGGGCCCATTTACCCCCGATTTTCACAACTTTCAGGTCGGGTTTTTCCCAGTGCAGTCCATCCAGGCTCGACGCGTAGGCCACATAGCTATGGCCGAAACCCCTGGCGTAGTACCACATGCGAAACCGGTACTCCCAGTCGCTTAGTGGGTCCGGCTCACGGATGACCGTGCCGAAGAGGTAGATACTGTCCTCCCACTCGGATCTCTCCATAACCGGGTTCCCGGGATGTTTTACCAGTCCATGCCAGACGCGCCTTACATTTTCCGAGCGCTCGACCAGCCCGTCGTCCAGGAACAGCTGGGCCTGCCCGAGCTCTACATCGGTTGAATCGAGCGCCATGGGTACCTAGAAATTCCCAGCTGGCTGATAAGTCTAATCGGACCGGCGGACCGGCAAGAGATATCAGTGGGAGGGTGGATGTTGGGTGGATGGTCCGGAGATTTGGAGTAATCGTCCTGGTTACTTTTGCCATCCTCACCCAGGTCGTGCACTGTGGTGAATACATACGTGTTTTCTCGATGGGCGCCGTGCTCCAGGGGGACACCCCGATTATCGAGATTCTGGAGCCTGAGCCGGCCGTTAGGATGGCCCTGCTTCCCACCAGACGTGCATCGGAGATGGATCCAGAGACGGCAAAACGGTACGTGAGGCTTTACTTTCCGAAGAACTACCAGGAGCTGAGCTCCTATGACATGATACTCTACGTGGCCGCCCCCGACGTGAGGCCTCTGACGACGGGTCAGCTGCAGCAGCTTCGAAGGGCAACGGATGATGGCATGCCGGCCTTCGCGGACCAGGGAGGGATAAGCGGCCACGAGTCATTCGAGGCGGCCTGGATCGCATCGGGCCTCCACGAGGTATTTCCAAACGACGCTACCGCCGTGGTGGAACACGGGGTCACCCATTCACTGGGTCTGAACACCTTCACAATATCCATTAACAGGGATCCTGGTCTTCCGCCCGTGATCACCCCGTTCATCCCCCTGAGCATCGAGAGGTACGTGGTGTCCCACGGATTCTACGTGGTGGCGAAACAGGGTGCGATAGTATGGGGGGAGATGAAGGGGGCCTTCCCGGAGAGGGGCGCCCCGACACCGTGGCTGATGTCACTCGACTACGGGGAGGCCCTGACCTGGAGCATGTCAGATAACTTCATCAGCAGCTTCTGGGGCTCGAGGTTCGGGGAGATGAGGAACCCGTACCGGACGGACATCCTGATGAACGTTATACTTCAAAGCACGGGGAGGCAGCTGCCCTCCGACATACTGGTCGTTCACAACCAGAGGGAGGCCTTCGGGAACTACATACAGCAGAGGAGGTTCCTCCAGGAGGTCATCGACTTCGCCGAGGATTTCGGGGCAAATGTGGGGTCCATCTACGACGGGCTGAGGGATGTTGATGGTGCGGTCGATGATGCCAAGGAGAGGTACCTGGACCAGGACTACGACGAATCAGGGGCGATCATGGCAGAGGTTTTCACGACCCTCGGTGAGCTGAACTCCGAGGCCTTCAGTGCCAAGGACAGGGCCCTTGCCTGGGTATTCGCATCCGAGTGGATGGCACTGACGGGTACCTCGATCATATCGGGATGGGTGCTGCACTACCTGATGGTAAAGCGTAGGCTTTACAGGGAGACCGGGAGGACCACCTTCCGGGGCGATCCCTCCTGAGGTTCAGAAACGCCCGGGGTGATACCTGCCAAGGCGTGACTTAAGGTCGCCAACAAGCTCGCCACGACCGGTGCTCTCCAGCCTCTCAATCATCCTCTCCGGAGCGTAGTACAGGAATGGTCCCTCGGAGACCATTGCCTCAAGGGGGTCCGGGGCGCTCCCACAGGCGATCTGATCCTGCCGCCAGGACTTCATACGGGTCGAGAGTTTTTCCACCACATCCGTCCTGTCCCCCGCCAGGTTGGTCGTCTGGTGGGGATCCTCATCGAGATCGTGGAGGAGGACGGGGTCATCGTAGGGATAGAGCCCCGGGTGGAGAATACGTATCATCAGCCATTTCGGGGTCCTGACGGCGCGGGTGAAGGTGTATATGCCGTGGTCCCATACCTGGTAGGGCCAGCCAGCGAAATCCCCGCCGCCCAGGGCCGGCGCGAAAGAGCGGCCGTCCCACCTGGAGGGAGTCTCGATCCCCAGAAGGTCGCAGAGGGTCGGGGCGAGGTCCAACCCGTAGATGAGCTCGTCCCTGAGGGTGCCGGGGGCGGTGACCCCGGGCCACCTGATGACCATTGGCACGTTGTGGACGGGCTCGTTGGCGATTCCGTGGTCCATGTACTGACCCTGTTCCCCGAAGGAGTCGCCGTGGTCCCCGCTGACGATTATGGCCGTGTCCCCGAGAACCCCCAGGTCCTCCAGGGTCGAGACCAGCTGCCCGACGTGGTGATCCGCGTAGGCAAGGGAACCGTCGTATCCATCTATGAGCATCTTGAAGTCGTCCTCGTCCTGGATCGAGTCGGGCATGTAATCGACGGGCCGGGTTAGCCCCCTGCCCCGTGAGCCCTCGTACCCGGTGTAGAGATCTCTGGCCGTGCGCGGGCCATAGATGGACTGGTGGGAGTCGATGGCATCCTGGTCGGGCCAGTCCGGAGCCGCCTCGTCCTCGAAACGCCTGACCCACTCCTCCGGGGTCCTGTAGTGACTGTGGAGGTCCCAGTAATGGACGTGGGCAAACCAGCCGTCCTCCCTGCCGTTACTGCGCAACCACGGCAGGAAGGCGGCGTTTACCTCGTCTGCCCTCTCCTGCCCCCTCTTCCTGGTGAAGGTGTGGATCTCCTCCCATCCGGCGGTGAACCAGTAGGCGTTGTGTCGGTGGTGGAAGGAGCTAAACGTAACGGTCCTGGTGCCGTTCATCCAGAGTTGCATCGGCAGCGTGGGACGGGAGTCATCCCTCCGGCTGCTTCTGTACATGTCCCCCTGGCGGAGGACCTCGCCCTGGCCGTGGTGGGCCACCACCCCGGTGTTAAAGCCGAACCGGCCCAGGAAGAGGCTGGCCCTCGAGGGAAGGCAGGGGGAGTTCGCGCAGTGGCAGTTGGTGAAGGTCACTCCCTCATGCGCGATAGAGTCTATGTTCGGGCTTGTGTCCCTGCGGTAACCGTTTGCCCCGAGGTGGTCAGCCCGGCAGCAGTCCAGGTCGATGTAGAGAACCCTCATGCAATAACCGGCGGTTGGTTACCCGACCACACTTAAAAAAAGCAACGTGTCTACCCCCTCTCCCAGGCCAGGGAGTAGTTACGCATCGACGGTGGGGGATGGCCACCCGGACCATACCCCCGTGCCCCGGACTGCCTGGCCAGGGGGACGTACCTCTTACTGATACCCATTTCACCAACCTCATACAGCATGAAGCCCAGGCCGGGGTCTCCATCGGACCATCGATCTCCCCACTGGGGAAAGGCCGTGGAGGGCGCGACCTCGTACCGGACTCCATCGAAGATGTGGCTCTTCCTGCAGTGGACGTGCCCACAGAGAACCATGTCGCATCCCGCCTCCCCCATCTTCAGAAGGAGCCTGTCCCTCCCGGGCCTGTCGATTCCGAAGTACCAGTCGTGATAGCTCGTCTTTATATTGAAGTTCGGCTCATCGGGGCGATCAATGAACGGAGGGTAGTGCATCAGCCATATGTGGTGGGTGTTGGCATCCCCCCTCTCCAGCCTCTCGAACCACTCCCACTGCTCACCCTCCTCATCAAGCCCGGATCCAACTAGCATGTCGCAGAACCCCCGTATTAGGACGTTCCTGTGTTCCAGGCTCCACTGAAGGGGTCCGAACTCCGAGGAAAAGCGGCGGGCCTGCCCAGGTGTTATACCGATGTCCGGGTCTTCCCTGCCGGCGATGGGGCCCGGGATGCGGGTGTGCTTGTTGCCGGTGTCCATGTTTCCCGGCACCACGCCGAACGGGAACGGGAGGGACTCCAGGTCTTTCCTCATCGCCCGTAGCTCGTAGTCGTGAAGGCTGCCATCCCTTGTCAGGTCTCCCCCTACAAGGAGGAGGTCGGGGTTCAGGTCGATTATCTGTTCCCGGGCCGTTTCCCAGTTCTCCTTCCAGGCTGGGTTGTACCTGAAAGACCTTGGGGAGCCCACATGAATGTCCGAGATGTGTATGAATTTCCATCTGTCCGTGGTCCGCACCTCCTCGCGAGTGGTCTATTCTGGCACCTTAATATGATCACTTACCTTTATCAATATGGAGTTTCGGGCTCGGGTGGTGAATCAAATGGTCGGGGACCCAACCGGTGAATGCGGGATCGTTATTAATTACCTCGAGCGGGAACCGGTGGTAATCGGCGGCGGGCACAACAACATGCTCTCCCACGTTTGCCTGGGACACGGGGACGGTCTGAAGCGATCAAGCATCGACGTTCACCGGTACCCCCCGGGGGGAAAGTCCAACTTCAACGTGCATCCAAGGCAGGAGCAGGCCTACTTCATCCTCGAGGGGGAGGGAGAGGTATCGATCGCCGGGGTGAAGCGGAGGGTAAAACCCGGCTCCTTTGCCTTCATCCCAAGGCACGCGCTTCACGCGATCAGGAACGTGGGGGACGGGGAGCTAGTGCTGGCATTCCTTTCGGTCGTGCTAAACCCGGAGGAACAGACCTAGTGCAGTTGACATACAACCATCTGGGACATTTATCTTGGCCTGAAACAACGACCAGTGGTGAACCTGGAGAGTTTCCTCTGGTACCTGAGCCTGCTCGTCATCGTACTGGTTAGCCTGTACACCTTCTACGCCTTCTTCAGGGGCGAGATGACCGCGTTCGGGGCATTTACCGTCCTGGTAATCACCTACGCGGCTTTCGGGTTCATGCTCGGCGTGGCAAGCCACCTTGCGGCCCAGAGGAAATCGGGCTGGGTTCCACAGGAGGAGGGCAAGAGGTGGTCCGAGGAGGCGAGACCTGCCCCGAGCAGGCGGGCATCGGCTATATACGGCCATCCCGGGAGGTCCACCAGGTACTCGACCTACAGGAAGCTGGTCCTGTTGTTCCTCGTGGTCGGGGTCCTTGTCATGGGATTTCAGAGCCCGCCCCTGGGCCTGATGATCATGTGCACGGCGGCAATCTCATACGTCATCCTCAGGGCAATCGAGATCTTCGACGAGCCCGAGGTTTAGCTCCGTCTTCTTTGCATGCGGGAATATTCAGAATGGGGGAACCGGAGGTTTTTGGGTGTGTTGTATTTCCCCACCTGCGACTTCAAACCTAATGCCAAGGGGGCGGGAGTCTTTTTTAAAGCCCTCCTGCTATCCAACGCCCGGTGAATGTCATGATCGAGGTTAATGGCCTGGTCGGAAAGAACTCGATTCGACCGCGGGGCGAGTTCTACGAGGCGGAGGTCCCGGACACGCTCGACCTGGCGGAGCGGGCCAGGTTGGCCATCAACAACCAGACGGGCAACTTCGAGCCGGAGATGTCATACGGCGTGTACCAGGAGTTCAGGTTCGATGGGGCGCCCGAGATGGGAGGTTTGACCTGGAACCTGACGGCCAAGAACGCCCGCGTGCTTCCCCTGTTACGCACGATGTCCGGAGATGGTAAAAATCTTGGGATAGAGTGCGACCTGATGTTCACCCTGCTGGGCCAGGTCGACGAAGACGGACTTGCATACGTGCCGGTGGATAACGACGGGGCCCCGAAGGGCACGGCCTACCCTCTCGCGTCCGGGGCCCTGGTTCAGGCTGCTGCGAACTGGTACGAGCGTGACGGCAACCCTGCCTGGCTGCCCATCATCAACTCCATCAGCACCGGGCTCGAGAGCGTGGCAATAGGGAAGGGAGACAGGGCATATTACCCGCCCGAGTGCGGTTATGCAAAGGGTGAGTGGCTGTGGACTACGCGCGGCGAGGCGAAGATCCCGTACACGCCCCCGGAGGAACCCGAGACTGAGCAGCAGGGGCTCGAGGGCTGCGTTAAGTTCGAGCAGTACGCCCCGCTCCGGGCAATGGTCCTGAACCACCGGATGAACAGGTCGGATTCCTCGAGGGATATGGCGAGGAAGATCGCAAGGTTCTGCCTGAAACCCGGGATGTGGGAGGATACAATATCGGAGGGTAATCCTGGAAATGAACACGGAACATTCGCTGGTCATTTCTATGGTAACGTGGCCTCCCTTCTAGCCCTGATGGATCTGGCCGTTGCCGAAGATGATGCCTGGCTCAAGCAATTCGTTCGCGAGGGTTATGACCACGGACGCCGCGCGGGGATAATCAGGATGGGCTGGTTTCCCTGCTGGATCAACCCCGAGAAGTACAACCGGCCGGCCGCCTACTTCCTGTGGGTTGAGACCTGCTGTGTATCGGCCATGCTCATGCTCGCCGTGAAGCTAACGGATGCCGGACTGGGCGATTACTGGGACGACGTCGATTCCATCGTCAGGAACCACCTGATCGCCCAGCAGATTACCGATCTGGATGAAATGCGCCGCCTGGGCGGAGGGCACAGGCACGATGATGAGCTGAAGCGCTTCCTTGGTGGGTTCAACGCATCGATGGAGTGCTGGCCAAACAGCACCGGGCCCCACATGTGGGGGTGCTGTTCGACGAACGGCCCAATGGGGCTTTACTACGCCTGGCACGGAATTACCCGTTTCCAGGATGGTATCGCAACCGTGAACCTGTTTCTCAACCGGGCTTCTGCCTGGATGGATGTGGATAGCTATCTGCCATACGAGGGCAAGCTGGTACTGCGCAACAAGAAGGCCAGGATGGTCAATGTCCGTATTCCATATTGGCTGGCAAACGGTTCCATCGAATGCAGGGTAAATGGCGAAACCCATTCTCCCCCCATGTCGGGGAACTACCTCGTATTCTCGGATCTTGAACCATCCGACACGATCCAGCTTGCCTTCGATGTGCCCGAGACAACCGAGAAGTACACGATAGGCGACCGGGTGTACACCCTAAGCTTCAGGGGCAGCACGCTGGTCGACATCACGCCCAGGGATGAAAACCCGAGGCGCTACCAGTACTACAGGAGGCAACACATGAAGGCGAGGGAAGCCCCCATGAAAACCAAGAGACGGTTCGTGGCTGATAAGATAATTCCCCTGCAGTGATATCGTCACTTGCCTGCTCCCGGGGTCATCGTCTAATCGTAGACTCGAGATAACCTCGTTCCCGAGATATCCCGATACAGCCTACGTCGTACCATCAGCGTCCAGATAACCATCCCTGATATCAGGATTGTCGCGGTAGCAACTGCCCACTCGATGACGTAGATCCAGAGAAGGGCCCTATCCTTTAAACGAATCGCATCGTCCGCCATCTTCGTGACCTTCGAGGACACGGACTGTAGGAATGTGATTGCAGGAGGGTAATCCTGGTCGATGTAATCATCGATTGCCCCATCCATATCCCGTTCCAGGTCCATCAGCCGCCTGGAGAGAGGAGCGATGTCGGCCCCGAATGTCTCCGCCCATTCCATCATGGAAAGTATGACGGACTTCTGGGACTGGAGGCTGGCGAAAAGCCTCCGGGCCTCCCTTCTGGTCAGGATGTCACTGATCAGGGGCATGTCGAGGGAGTAGAATACCATGTTCGTGGCGATGTCTAGGGCGTAGGGATTATTTCCCTCGGAAAGCCAGTCGCCGCCCGTCCCGGGCCAGTGGTTCAGCTGGGCCAGTACCCACTGCTCGCCAGGTTTTCCCCCACCCGGTTTCCAGGAAACGAGCCAGGGAGGATCTTCCTCCATGTAACCATATATCCATCCCTTTAGACGACCCCCGCTCACGGACCTCATCACGCCCCAGACCTTGGCCCCCTGCTTCACGTCCATCTCCGCCACGGCCGACCCCACGACATCCTCGACGCCGTACTCAAGAAAGGAAAGGAAGACCGGCTCCCTGTTCCTTTCGAAACTGACCTTGTAGTAGTCGACCCCTGCATTCCTGTGGCCGGATATGGGTGCCAGGTCGCCAAGTATCGTTATGCTCCAGATCCAGTCCCACATGAAGCTTCCCAGGAAGTCCATGATGCTCGGGATCCCAGCCTCCCTGAAGGCGTAGTCAAGGTCGTGCAGCTGCCTGGGGGAGAAGTGCTCTATTCGGGCATCGTGGAAAACGATGAAATCGAAGTTCTCGATCAGCGCCGCCCGAGTGCGGGGGTAGTATACCCGGTCCAGCCTCCTCTTCTCATCGTTTCCCACAATGGGTGGAAGCGGGTATATGCTGTGTGCGAAGAGCGGGTCCCGCAGGAAGAGAACCCTGAAGGGATCCTCCCAGATAAACCCGGTATGCCCAATTACGAATCCGGAAATTCTTGACCTCTCTGACAGGTTGGCTTTACCAATACACCCTCCCGGCGTCATCGAGGGAAGAAGAATGAATGCGTACACAACACATACGACACGGATGGTCCTTCTGGGTAGGGGTTCCTTCGACACTGTGCCAAGGCCATTACCGCCTCATATATATTCAATGCCAAATCAACACTCCAAGGTTATCTCAAAACGGATGGTCATTATGAACGAAAGAGAGAGATTCAGGCGAATAATGCAATTTCAGAAGGTGGATAGGGTTCCTAACTACGAGCTCGGCCTGTTGAAGGGTACGGCCGAGCGGTGGCACAGGGAAGGGTTGCCAAGCGGGGTAGACTGGAAGGAGCACTTCGGAATAGGCGATTTTCGCCACACCGCAGATGTACCAAACCTGGGCATGATTCCGCCCTTTGATCCGGAAATTATCGAGGAAACCGAGAGTTATACCATTTCCATCGGGGCGGATGGGATCAAGGCCAAGCACCTGAAGACCAACGAGGAATTCATGCCGCAGTTCCTCGAGTATCCCGTGAAGAATTTGGAGGACTTCAGGGACCTCAAGAGGAGATACGATGCTAATGATCCAGGAAGATACCCTGCTCCGGAGGAATGGGGCAAGAAGTTAGAGACCTGGGGTAGAAGAGACCATCAACTGCGTCCTCCCGCGCGAATAGGTGCCTACTGGATACTGCGTACATGGCTCGGTACAAAGAATCTGTCCATGGCCTTCCATCGCCAACCCCGCCTCATTCACGAGATGATGGATTTCCTGACGGGTTTTTCCATCGAAGTACTCGAAAAGGCGGTTAGAGAGGTGGATTTCGATTTCTATAATTTCCCAGAGGACTTCGCCTTCAAGGGCGCCCCGCTTGTCTCCCCGCGTCAGTTCCGTGAATTTTTCCTCCCATTTTACAGGCAGCTCACCGGGTTTTTACGCGGGCACGGGATCGAGATCTTCAATGTGGATAGCGATGGGAACTTCGACGTGTTGATCCCCCTGTTGATGGATGGTGGGGTGACCGGCATTTGGCCCCTCGAGCAAGCGTCAGGGCCCGAGATGAACCCTGTTGCCCTGCGCAAGAAATATGGCAATAACCTGGCACTCATGGGCGGAATTGATAAAAGAGTGCTCGCGAGGGATAAGAAAGGGATTGAAGCTGAACTTACCGGCAAACTCCCCTACCTTCTCTCCACCGGTGGATACATCCCCTTTGTGGATCACAATATCCCGCCAGATATCCCCTTCACCAATTTCGAGTATTACATGGAGCTGAAGAAGGAGCTACTCGAGCAGTATCGATAATACCACGAGCCATTTCTTGATCTTGCACCCTGATTGCCCCAGCTGCACCCAGCCAAACAAGAGACCCAACCTGGTGGATCTATGCTGTGGGGGCCAAGACCAGGGGCATCGAGACTTTTAAAAGACCGCGAATAAAGAGAATAGACACGAGGAGATAAACTCAGACATTCATACCAGGGGGATCCTTTGGTTCGATTGGGTGAAAACGGGAAACTGATCCTATTCTTCTCAGTTCTGGTTCTAGTGGGTATGGTCCTCCCGGCCGGTCTATCTTCTCAGTGGCCCGCCCCACCCATCCGTAACGTTTTACAGTTCGCCAACACCTCCGACCTTTTGGTTGTCGGCCGGGTAGTGTCGAAGTCAGGAACAGCCCGGCCTAAGGGGAGGGATTCATACTATAACTTCACCCTGGACGTGGACGGGGTGCTGAAAGGCTCACCCACAGACAGGATTGTTGTCAGGGCCAAGGTAATGCACTCCAAGTCGCTTCAATCCAACCCAGAGGCCTTGATCGGGGACAGGGTCTTCTTACTGCTATTCGAGTACCCCACAAATTCCTCCGAGAAATGGTACAGGTTGGGAGCATCAGACTACATATGGATCATCAATAAGGGCACGATACACAATCGCTGGGAGAGGTACATGAAAACCAGCCTCGATGCCCCAGAGGAAATCACCAGAAGTTTTGGATGGACCTATTCCCTCACGGAGTTCCTTCAGGTTGTGGATATAGCTATTGAAGATCCCTTCTCAGTCGATGAGTACAAACTGCAACCGTTACCAACCCTGCTGGCCACGGGCATCGCGATAGTCTTACTGGTAACTCTTCCATCTGTCTTCATCGCCCTGGTTGTGTTATACCAGAATAAATTCAGGAGAAGAAACCCAGCGTAGATCTCTTTTCGGCCTAAGCGACGATGTTTTTCCTCGATAATCCTTAATAAACACCCTGGTTTTTCTTGGTACAGGCATGAAGCTAGCATGGATTCTCGGTGCGACACTCGTGCTTGCCTGTGTGGTCTGTTCCGCCGAATCCGGGCAGAGGATAGGCACGCTTGCCTTCGGGCGGTACTGGTGGATACCGAAGGTGACGATAGATCCCACGCTGGACATAACCTACGTGCCGGCGTGCCGCTATGACCTGGATGACCGCGAGATACAGCGCAACATGCGCATGTACATGCCGAGGACCTACTCCGAGCTGCTCGAGGACTACGACGTGATCTATATCACAGGCGCAGCCGGTATCAGGAACTTCAAGCTGAGCTGGACGACCTGGTTCCAGGACGCGGTGGCGAAGGAGAGTCGCGGTCTGTTGATGAGCGGTGGCTCCGAGGCATTCGGTGGCAGAGGAGCTGATCCCTCCTGGGACCCGAGCCCAGTCAGCGATACCCTACCCGTCACCTTCACGTACGCGACAAATGACCTCGCCTACTGGGTCAGGGCCAGCGCCGACATCGTCGACCTGAATGACCCACTGATGAGGTCGCTGCCCTGGGAGGGCGCGGTGGTCGGCTACATGAACCTCGGGGTAAGGGGTAAGGAGGGAGCCAGTATTATTTCGTACGCGGAGATACCGGGTAGACCGAAGAGGGTCGAGCCCTATACGGTCGTTTGGAGCTACGGGGAGGGCAGATCGGTCGCGTTCACACCGTCAACTCTATCCATGAACACTGCCTGGGAGTACTTCCCCGACATGGTGATCAACCTTCTGATATACACCTTCGATGGTAACCCGTCCCCGGACTACGAGGTGGTCCATAACCTCAGGCTGTCCTTCGAGACCTATAGCACCGCGAGGAGCATCGCCATATCGCTAATGGACTTCGCCGACAAGATGGGCGCGACGGTAAGGGTGCCTGAGCTTACGGTGGAGAAGGCGAACGGCAAGCTCGCAGAGGCCAAACAGCTCTTCCTTGACAGAGAGATGGACGAGGCGGCCATGGTAATGGAGGAGGCGCAGGTGTTGCTGAGCACGGCCGAGGAGCAGGCCGTGGAGGCCAGGAACAGCGTCATGGCATGGGTCTTCATGATAGAGTGGCTGGCGGTGACGGGCACGTTCCTCTTCTCGGGCATCATCCTCCACAGCCTGCTCATCAGGAGGAGACTTTACAGGCAGGTCGCAGTCACCAGAGGCCAACAACAATAGGTGACGGCGTTTTATGGGATGAACCCCAGCATTACTAAAGGGCATCCAGTAGAAATGGCTCTATCTGGTAAGGGCGAAAACCGGTCGCTGGTTTGACCACGCAGGCTTCGCCTCTTCAGAAGAATTTTTGTGCACACTCGATGAACTGGTTTTAACGGGGGAAGTGGAGGGAATAATCATGCCTGAATTCATCCCAGGTTTGGAACTGAGCGAGGCATTCTACAGAGAAATTGTACGCCCAGTACTCGACAAATGCTTTCCAGGTCTGTACCACTCAGCAGGTCTTATCGGAAGGGGATCCGAGGTCCTCAGATACGATACGGCGGAATCGACCGATCACGACTGGGGACCACGAATTCAACTGTTCTGCAATGAGGTGGACTACGCGAGGTTCGGGCGGAAAATCGCCATGGAGATGGGCAGGAGACTACCATACGAATTCCGCAGGTACCCTACCCACTTCAAGGTTCTGCCCAGTGGTACAGCAGCGGCGGTGGAGAAGATTAGCGAGGGTCCGACGGACCACAGAATCAAGGTCGGCAGGGCTGTGGCGATGGAGAAGATCACCGAGGGTCCGATAGACCACAGGGTCGAGGTAACCACCTTCCGCAGGTTCTTCAAGGACATCCTCGGCATCGACCCTGATGGAGAAATCTCGGCATCTGACTGGTTGACGTTCTCCGACCAGGCACTGCTGATGGCCACATCGGGAAAGGTCTTTCACGACGGATTGAAACGGCTCAAAGCGATTCGCGAGAAACTCGCATACTACCCCGATGACATCTGGCGATACATGTTGGCCTCACAGTGGCAGCGCATCGGCCAGGAGGAGGCCTTCGTCGGGCGCTGCGGCGATACGGGAGACGAACTTGGGTCCCGGATAATCGCGGTCCGGCTCGTGCGGGACCTGATGCGCCTTTGCTTCCTGATGGAGAAACGGTATGCACCGTATCCGAAGTGGTACGGCACGGCCTTTGCTCAACTTCCATGTGCCGATGAACTCACGCCGATTCTACAATCCGTCATAGATGCCCAGCTCTGGAGGGAACGCGAAAGCCAACTATCAAGGGCCTATGAAATCATCGCCCGGATGCACAATGAACTGGAGATCACCGATCCCGTGGAGGCGAAGGTCTCGCAATTCTACGACCGTCCATATACCGTTATCAACGGGGAACGCATCGCCGGTGTCATCCAGGCCACCATTCGAGATGAGACTGTAATGCGCCTCCCGAAATTCATGGGATCAGTTGACCAATTCAGCGACTCAACCGATATCCTGTTCAATGTCAAGAACCGAAGGCGCCTGAAGGCGCTATACATGCCCTAGAGTAACCCACGCCCGATGGGGCACCTTAGAATAATATTCACACTTCATATCAAGGGATAGGATCTCAAGACCTAATCTCAGGCTACTAGACCGGGAGGTAACGCGGGTTTCTTCTTGGGATCAAATGAAGGGCATTCTTGTCAAATTAGCATCACAAAAAAGGTTTATAGTAAATCGTAAGGCTTGTGGGTGTGTCGGAGGAGAGCCCTTCTCTCCATCCTTACGATGTTCTAGCTCATCCTAAGAGAAGGAGGATTCTAGGTTTTCTTGCTGAAAATGTTTGTACTTATAGCGATTTGATGAGGGAAACCCGGATAGAGGATTCGGGTAGCCTGTCTTATCATCTGGGCGTACTATCCCGGTACATCCAACATGATAAGGATCTCTACTCCCTCAGCATCGATGGCAAGGTGCTTTGGGGAGCAGTAAAAGAGTTTGAAAAAAGGTCATATGGCCTGGTTGGCAGCATGACCATGTCAAGTGTCGTCCAACCGGATGGAAAAATCAAGATATCATACTCCATGAAGTTCTCGATGATGACTGCTTTGGGGGATAAGCTCGGGAGGAAACCCGGTGACAAATACGACCCTACCAAAGCTAATACGGCTATTCAATCAAGGGCAGATGGACCAGGCATAAGTATACAGGGCGTTACCACGGATTGGGACAAGGATGGTTTTTGGATAGCTTTTGAGCAAGAATTCCAGGGATATGTGGAGAAGGATGGCTGGATGGTGGGAAACAGTTCTCTGGAAATGGCGAACATGCAGAGAAGCGAGGATGATGATAAGACTTTCTCGATGGTTCCCGGTCTTCATTTACAGATAAGGGTAAGCGCCCTTTATCCTAGGGGTGCGGTGGTGGTACGTGAATATCCCGACAGATCCTTCCTCGAACAGGAAGGATTAAAGGTATACGAGTTTTCGACCACAGAGACTAGTTCAAGGTGGAGGGTGGGGAGAGGGTCTGTTCTTTGCCTGGGAGAATCCAGACTAGAAAATGATGGGGATAATACCAGAGAGATAGCAGAGCTCGAGACCCATGTACTCGTGAAAGGGGAAGACCCTGAACTGGTCCCCCAAATTCAAGACGATATGAAGTCTCTTCCCATACTGGTATCTGGTAATACAAAATTCAAAATCAAGACCAATAATACTACAGGGGATGTGTAAGATTACCCCCTCACTTAAACCGATTTGAGGGCTTTGTTAATTTCAGAGTTTAATTATGAAGGATCGATGATTGTGCCCCAGATTTTGAAGGTATTAACCAATCAATAATACCCCCAGTATAATCAGAAGTTTATTATAGGTTGAAAGGAAAGCAACTATCCGTGGATGGGTCTTTGGGGGGAAGAGCCGCAGTCATCATCCTGTTCATTACCATATTTTCCTACCCACTGTGCCTAGCGCAGGTGCAAGATAACCGAATAGCGTGCTTTCTGCTCGGCTCTGTCTATTCCTCGATATGCCCCCTCCCAAACTATTTCACAGAGGATCCCCTGTTTACATACGAGACGGATCCTCAGCAGGCGGGGCTGGCTCTGGACGAGAGGAGAAGGCTCGACCGCCTGTATTTCCCTCGCTCCAGGCAGATGCTCCTGGATAAGTTTGACATGATCTTCATCTCGGACCCTCGCCTAGACCACTTCACGGCTAAGCAGTTTGGGGACCTTGAATATGCATTCAAGGAGGGCAACATGCCCTCCTTCTGGGCATTCGGCCCCTCATACGGGTTCATCTCGGTGACCGTTCTCAACGAAGTCCTTCCCATCACGGATTACGAGGGCTACATCCACAGGCCCTGGCGGGTCATATTCCATGAGGAGAGGGAACCCGTTTTCACGCCATTCATTGCCCTCGGGATGGAGAGCATCCCGGGCGAGGCCTACGGCCGGATGACCTCCCGCCAGGGCTCGACGGTATGGGCTGACATGGTTCCCCTCAACCTTCCGTGGATGGTCTCCTGGAGGCCCGGGGGAAGCGAAGCGGGACTGTCATGGGTCTGCGCGGACGAATTCAACATGGTCTGGTGGGGACTGACGCCGGAGACGAGGGGAACCAACCCGTACGCTATCGATCTAGTAACAAACCTCGTCCTTTACTCCCTTGATAGACCTGTGATAACCAGCATCCATTCAAGGCACCAGGCACGGAATCAACTGTCGAGCTTCAGGACCCAGAAACTGACCGTTTACTCCGTGCTTGCATGGGCTGACATGTTCGGCGCGAACATAATTAAACTGTCTCAGGAGCTGACGGACCTTGATTCGCAGATCCCCTCTGCCATCGATAGTTATCTCGAGCAGGACTATGCCACCACAATCAGCACGATGGAGACCCTTTCCATTAAACTTGGGGAAATAGGCACGGATGCCATTGATCTCAAGGACCAGGCACTATTCTGGGTCTTCATCATTGAGTGGCTTGTGGTAAGCGCTGCGGCAATCATCGGCGGGGTTTCGGTGTGGAGTTTAATGGTGCGCAGGAGTATGTACAGAGATGCAGGCACTACGAAAATTTCACCGATTTACTGAGGCGCCCCTTCTGGAAGGCCCGGAATTGGGGCACGTTAGGCCATGCCATGTCGAGATGGGTAGGTAGCCTTTGCATTTCCACCAACCAAGGATAGTATTCAATCCTTGCTCTGAGATCTTGTCCTATCTAGCATCCCGAGCGAGTTGAGCGGGTGGATTTGATAGGCACGCATTTACCGGGGGTACGCAGGGGCTTAAACTAGTTTTGAACGCTTCTTTTTATGCTGTTCAAACATCACCTGACAAAGGGGAATGAGGTGCTTTCATCCCACGGGCTCAGAGGTCTGGGTGATAATCCCCATCGCCCTTCTTTATTGCTTTTAGCGAAATATATCGTACTGGTAATCTCGCTTTTGCTCCTGTTAGGCAAAATTCGCACGCCAAATGAAATCACACTGGTCATAGGCACCGAGAGCGTTGAGGTTATTCGATCTGTTTACACAGAGACAGATGTTGCCATGATTATCTTTTTCGCTATGTTTGCGGTGGTCAGCTCCGCCTCCATTCTGCGTAGTCAAGAGGGGGAGAGTGTCAGCAACGACTCTGGGCCACCGAACAATATTCGGGGATCCAGCGGGGACCTCTATGCTATCCTGCTGAGAGAGGGGGCAATGTACCAGAGTCGTTTGGTCGAGGAGAGCGGAATGAGCAAGGGGCAGGTCTCCAACCTGCTGTGTGACCTGCAGGACCGTGGCCTAATAAGGAAAGACCGCCACGGGATGAGTAACATAATTACGGTTGTGAGAGAAGGATGACCAGACATTTTAATCTCGAAGCTAAGAACCAAGAAGCGGAACCGATGTCAACGGTGTCATAAACTAATCGACTCTAAACATGGCCACCCCAAGCTGTGCAGGGAGTGCAAGCAGAGATACGGAGAGAACGCACTCAAAAACCGTACAATAAAGGAGGCACTTGAGGTTAGGGAGAAATGGACTACTAGGGATTGATAGACCATAAAAATTTAAATCGTGGGCATAGGTTCCGCACGGGGATGTTGTTAGGATATCTGTTTTACGCAAACCCATAATCATTGGGTTTTCACTGGTTTTCATATTTGCTGCGTTATCGTTACTTCTCGGGATGGGATCTCTCGGCTCAGACGGGATTACCATTCTTGGGACGACAAGCTATGTTGACGATTTAGGATATCTTCATGTGTTTGGTGAGGTTAGGAATGATGGTATAAACTCTCAGAACTATGTGAAAATTACTAGCACTTTCTATGATTCCCAGGATGTTGTCGTGACTACGGACTTTGCCTACACTATCTTGAATATCATCCAATATGGTAAAAGCATTCCCTTCGAGGTCGTGGTAAATGAGAAGAATATTGTACCCCAGATAAGTAGTTATAGTATGCAGGTGTCTTCTCGGGATGCAAGTTATGAGGTACCTAATCTTACGATTCTCAGTAATTCTTCCTATGTAGACGGCCTCGGATATCTTCATGTGCCTGGTGAAATACGGAACGATAACCAACAGTGTCAAGATTATGTAAAGATAGCAGGAACATTCTATGGTTCTGACGTTGTTTTTGTTGAGTTTACATACACTGAAATCGACCTTCTTACGCCAGGACAGTTTAGCCCATTTGAGTTGGTCGTTAGCGAGGATACCATCATCCCCAATATACATGATTTTTTGCTTCAGGCTGAGTCATGCTCAGAAGACAAGTGGCCCTATGTTGGTGAAGGGTCACTAAAGATACGAACCAACTCATCATACACAGATGGCCTGGGATACCTCCATATAGTTGGCGAAGTCGAGAACAAAGGGCAATTAACCGCAGAGTGGGTTAAGGTGGTTTCTACCTATTATAATGAACAAGATACTGTGATTGGCACAAGTTATGCCTATGCCGACCCAAAAACGATATCTCCAGGTGGAATGTCTCCCTTCGAGGTTGTATTCTCGGATACGGGTTTCGTTCCCACAATCAACAGCTACGCCCTCGGAATTGACACACGGACCACGATACAAGAATCCTTTGTGTTAATAACCTGTATATCAAGTCTGGTTTTAGTTGTTTGTCGGTGGAAAATTCAACAATAGTTATCAGATTCTTTTTCTCAGCTTATCGCGCCAAGCAGCGAACGTTATCGAGAGCCCTCAGAGGTCATCAACGCTCAGGACGACATTCCCTTTACTCGTTTCCTAAGTTTATCATGGTCGTTGTTTTTTGATCCCTGAGAGAAAGCGAAAGTATGTTTGTGTTTCCTGTCATAACCTATTTACATCCGACAGTGAGAAAAAATCTGTGAGCTGCATTTTCGGTTCAGCGAAGACTGCACAGAAGAACCTCAAAGAGAGGGAAGATGCAAGGCAGGTCCTGAAGGGGATAGAGCAAGGGGTAGCACCATGGTTACAGGTACCGTTGCAGGAGCTGCCCAGAATGGTGCCTCCTCCCGAGGTCCCACGCGCATTCAACAGCTCCTTCGATGGCTGCCCTGTCCACGGGACGGAGCTGTTCAAGTTCGGCAATTATTCCTGGATAATCGACCCCTTCGAGAACCCATGGAAAATAACATGTCCAGTTGGTGGCGAAGAATATCCCTCCAATGATTTCAAAGCATACCTCGACTCTGGCATGGAAGATCGGTCCTCGCTCACGGGAGAGTACCCCGACGACGGCTGGGGATGGCTGAGGGAGGGCGAGGTCAAGAAGCACTGGTTTATCGCCTATTATTGCCACTGGTACTGGTACAATCACCTCCTTCCCGCCGTTCTGGCCCTATCGAGGGCCTTCCTGCTGACGGGTAGGGAGGAGTACGGAAGCAGCTGTCTGGTGCTCCTCGACAGGATCGCCGAGTACTACCCGAGGATGAATTACAACGCCCAGTCGAGGTACGCCGAGGAGTTCCGTTCCGAATACGACGGCAAGATCGTGAACCTGATCTGGGAGACCAACGTCATCAGGCACCTCGCCGAGGCAGTTTCAAACATAAGGCCATTCATCTCCAGGGAGACATCAGATCTCGTCGACAAGAGCCCCGCACAGCTGTTGGGTCACCTGGAGGAGAACATCCTGCTGGAGGGCCTGAGGGGCATTGGGGAGAACAAGATCAGGGGCAACTACGGGATGCACCAGAGATCCGCCCTGGTGATTCTGAAGGCCCTGGGCAGGGATGAGGTTACCAGGGAATGGCTGGAAATGCTGCTGGATAACCCGGGTGGGGGGTACCCCCTCCAGGGGATCAGGTACGCCATGGATAACTTCATATACAGGGAGGGGGTGGCCTACGAGAACGCCCCGGGATACTGCATAACCTGGACGCGCAACCTTCTGGAGATAGCCTTCCATCTCAAGACGCTCGGGGTGGATGATCTCGACTGGGAGAAGCTCCGAAGGATGGTAGAGGCACCCTGTCGGATGGTCTGCCAGGGCCACACGCCGGCAATAGGCGATTCAGGGGGGGTTGGTTCAGGGAGGGTCGAGCTTCCCCCCAGGCACACCGCCCTAGCATACAGGCTGATGCCCTCGCCTGCCTTTGCCGGGGCGCTGGAGCCCTGCATAACATGCAACGAGGACCTCTTCCTTCCCCCGATCGGGCAGGGGGAGAATAGGCGCGGGAACACGGTTCCGGGTAGGGAAAGCGATTGTCTTGGGGGCTACGGGCTCGTGCTTCTGGGAAAGGGAGAGCTCGCATGCTCCATGTACTTCGGCAGGAAGAACGGCCACGGACACTTCGACAGGCTGGGTATAGAGCTGTTCGGCTTCGGCAAGAAACTAACACCAGACCTGGGTTATCCCCAGTTCGCGTCGGAGTCCAAGAACCCACCATCTTGGGAGAGGAACACCATTTCCCACAACACGGTGACGGTAAACGAGAGGAAGCAGGACACTGGCTCGGCGGGTGAGCGGGGGATGTTCCACACCGGACCCGTTGAGGTGGCCGAGGCATCCGCCAGGCGCACCTACCGGGCAGCTGACATCTATTCCACGACCCTGGGCATAGTAGGCACTGTAAAACCCTTCTTCT
>Ga0180433_10000085_pt1 | contig 144730 bp, 108 predicted proteins | sample SS_ome_8_FD_132980 | JGI IMG/M metagenome (GOLD analysis project Ga0180433, IMG submission 132980) | Hypersaline lake sediment archaeal communities from the Salton Sea, California, USA - SS_1_D_1 metaG | ecosystem: Environmental > Aquatic > Non-marine Saline and Alkaline > Hypersaline >... | reverse complement strand
TGCGTCCGAAGGTGTTTCTTGGGCCCCCGCGCCCGCTTCGCGGAGCTAACCGTCGCTTCGCGCCGGTGGATCTCCGCTCGCTCCTGCGCAAGGGGGCCTTACGAAACATCCTTCGTCCGCGTTAAGGTTCCCAGAGGATTGCGGCTTTCCGGGCAGTGGATCTCGGCTCCCTCCTGCGGTGCGTCCGAAGGAGTTTCTTGGGCCCCGCGCCCACTTCGTGGAGCTAACCGTCGCTTCGCTCCGGTGGATCTCCGCTCCCTCCTGCGCAAGGGGGCCTTACGAAACATCCTTCGTCCGCGTTAAGGTTCGCCAAGGTGTGTGTTCGTTCCGGGAGAAGACCGAGACCCGCTCCCTCCTGCGCCAACGGTCGCTACGAAGGATCGTTCGCACGCGTTAAGGTTCGCATGGCGTTGGTTCTTCGGGCATCGTGGGGGGAGACCGGCTCGTTCGTTTGATGGGTCCGGAAGATCGTTCGCCCGCGAGAGGATACGTGTTTGTGGCAGTGAGCCATCGGAAAAGCAAAAGACACAAGGGAGGCTGATGCGGAATGAGGTTTGATCGCTTTACGGTGAAGGCCGTCGAGAGCATCGAGGCGGCGCAAAGGGAGGCGGAGCGCCGCAGCCAACAGCAGGTGGAGCCGGAGCACGTTCTTATCTCCGTCTTGCAGCAGGAGGGGGGCGTCGTCGGACCGGTGCTGGAGAAGCTCGGCGTGAGCCCTCGTCTTGTGGCGGAGGAGATCGAGCGTGAGATAGAGCGCATGCCGCGCGTGGAGGGGGCGTCGGCGCAAGTTTACATCTCGCAAAACCTCAAGGCGGTGCTGGAGGGCGCCTGGAAGGAGATGGAAAGCCTCAAGGACGAGTATGTGAGCACCGAGCACCTGCTTCTCGCGATCGCGGATGAAGCCTATGAGGGGCCGGCGGGTCTGATCCTGCGGAAGCACGGGGCTGCCAAGGAGGCGGTGTTCCAAGCGCTGACCGGCATAAGAGGGCAGAGCCGAGTGACCGATCCGACGCCGGAGGCCAAGTACCAAGCGCTTGAGAGATATTCGAGAGATCTCACGGAGTCGGCGCGTAAGGGATCTCTCGACCCGGTCATCGGGAGAGACGATGAGATAAGGCGCGTCATTCAGGTCCTTTCGCGCCGTACGAAGAACAACCCGGTGCTGATCGGAGAGCCGGGGGTGGGTAAGACCGCTATCGCCGAAGGCCTTGCGCAGAGAATCGTGGCGGGGGACGTACCGGAGACTTTGAAGGACAAGCGCCTCGTCGCTCTGGATCTCGGCGCGCTGGTCGCCGGCACCAAGTTCAGGGGCGAGTTCGAGGACAGGCTCAAGGCGCTTCTCAAAGAGATAACTAGCTCGGAAGGGCACATCATCCTCTTCATAGACGAGCTTCATACGCTTGTGGGCGCGGGGGGAGCGGAAGGAGCTATAGATGCGTCGAACATGCTGAAGCCGGCGCTCGCGCGCGGGGAGCTTCACTGCATCGGCGCGACGACCCTTAAAGAATACAGGAAGCACATCGAAAAGGACGCCGCGCTGGAGAGGCGCTTTCAGCCCGTCATGACGGACGAGCCGAACGTCGAGGACACGATCGGGATTCTCCGAGGTCTCAAGGAGCGCTACGAAGTCCACCACGGCGTCAAGATCAAGGACTCCGCCCTCGTCTCGGCGGCCGTCTTGTCGAACCGTTATATCTCAGACCGCTTCCTGCCCGACAAGGCGATAGACCTGGTGGACGAGGCCGCCTCCAGGCTGAGGATGGAGATCGACAGCCTTCCCACGGAGATAGACGAAGTGGAGAGGCGGATGCGCCAGCTCGAGATCGAAAGGGAGGCCCTGAAGAAAGAGAAGGATGAGCCGTCCAAGGCCCGCTTGAAAAAGCTTGAGGACGAGCTTGAAGGCTTGCGGGGAGAAGCAGCCGTGATGAAGGCCCAGTGGGAGAAGGAGAAGGAGGGCATAAGCAAGATAAGGTCTCTAAGGCAGAAGATAGAGGAGGCCAAGGTGGAGGAGGCGCAGGCCGAGAGGCGCGGCGACCTGGGCCGCGTTGCGGAGCTTCGCTACGGCGTCATCGCGGGCCTGACCAAGGAGGTCGAGGAGGCCGGGGCGCGGCTGGAAGAGCTGCAACGGAAAGGCAAGATGCTCAAGGAAGAGGTGGACGAGGAGGACATCGCCGCAGTCGTATCCAAGTGGACGGGCATACCGGTAAGCAAGATGCTGGAAGGAGAGGTGGAGCGTCTCGTCCGAATGGAGGAGAGAATCCAGAGAAGGGTCATAGGTCAGGACGATGCGGTGCGCTCGGTCGCGGAGAGCGTGCGTCGGGCGCGGGCGGGCTTACAGGATCCCAACAGGCCGATCGGCTCCTTCATCTTCATGGGGCCCACGGGGGTCGGGAAGACGGAGCTCGCCAAGGCCCTGGCGGAGTTCCTCTTCGACGACGAGGGCGCCATGGTCCGGCTTGATATGTCGGAGTTCATGGAGAAGCACTCGGTCGCAAGGATGATAGGAGCGCCTCCGGGATACGTCGGATACGAAGAAGGAGGGTATCTCACGGAGGCGGTGCGCCGGAGGCCCTACACGGTAGTGCTCTTCGACGAGATTGAAAAAGCCCACGGCGAGGTTTTCAACGCCCTCTTGCAGGTGCTGGACGACGGGCGGATGACGGACGGGCAGGGGAGGACCGTGGACTTTCGCAATACCGTAATCATCATGACCTCCAACGTCGGAAGCCAGTGGATTCAAGAGCTCGCGGGCAAAGACGAAGGTGAGATGAGAAAGCGGACAATGGAGGCCCTGAGAGCAAGCTTCAGGCCCGAGTTCCTGAACAGAGTAGACGAGATCATCATCTTCCGGTCCCTGGACAGGGAAGACATCAAGAAGATCGTGGCGCTACAGCTCGAGGACGTGAGGGAGCAGCTCAAGGGACGCCGCATGGGGCTCGAAGTGGAGGACGGCGCTCTCGAGGTTCTGGCCGCCGAAGGCTACGACCCGCTCTACGGCGCGCGACCGTTGAAGCGGTTGATCCAGAGGAAGTTACAGAACCCGCTCGCTCTTGCCATTCTCCGCGGAGAGTTCGCCGAGGGCGAAACCGTGCGGGTCACGGCGGGGACGGGCGGCCGGCTTGAGCTCGCGCACGGCAATAAATCCTAAAGACTCTCCGGCACGGGGCCGATCAGGTTTGCATGATTCGCTTTTTTTCGTAAAGGAGGTGAAAGCGACTATGCGGAAGTACAAAGCCTGGATGGTAACCCCGTGGCAGATCACCTCGAGAAGGTGGAAGGGTCTTTACACCCCGAAGAAGGTGCAGGACTTCGCGAAGAAGAGCCATGTTCCTTGTGGGTGGTATACCGATCCTTACACCCGGAAGAGGACTCCCCTTGTCGACTGGACCTGCTTCCAGAAAGCTTGGAACTACTACAAGCGCACCGGCGAGTACTGGCCCGGCCTGAACTACAGGAAGACGACTGCGAGAAGGCCCAAGGCCCAGACTCCGAGGCAGAGGAGCCGGCGCAAGGTCTGGAGGCTCTACTCCGGCCGGAGGCAGTACAGGAAGGCCGCCTAGGGGCGAAAGTTCCCGAGAGAAGAACGAGGGCGCCGGTCCGCGAGACGGACTCGGCGCCTTCCTCTTTTCCAACCGGCGCGTCTTCAGCGCGCGGAAGTCGCCGCGACGGCCGCCCCCGGCTCAGCTCTTGCTTTTGATGATCGAGGCAACCTTCTTGTTGTCTCTATCGAGCTTGTAGGCCCAGTGGCCGTTCCCTCTCTGATAGCGCTTGATATAGCCCAGGTCGGCCGCGCGGGACACCAGCGCCTTGGCTTCCTCTTGGCTTGCCGCCGGTAGGTCGGTATTGCTTACGACGACGTCGACGAGATACTTGAAAGCCAGAAAAGGTCTGCTCTTCTCGAGACCGTCCACCACCGCGATCAGCGTGTCGAGCTTCTCCTCGTCGGTCAGCTGCTCCATCACGATGGGGTCGAAGTTGTTGCCCGCGCTCTTGATGAGGTCGGTGCTCACAGTACCGGGAACTCCCGAGATCACGACTTTCTTGCTGAACCTGTTCCGGGCCATCGTGACCACTCGAATGAAGTCCCTGTCTCCGGTCATCAACAGGTAAGTTGAGATGGCGGGCCTGTCGAGCAAAGTCTCGACCATGTCCATCAGCATCTCCATGTCGGAGCCGCTCTTCTTTTTCTGGGCGATCTGATGTGCCGTTATGTTCAAGGCCGATATCCCGCTTATTTGAAGGTCCCGTTGAAGACTCTGAGGATGCTCGGTGAAGTCGGCGTAGGCTCGTGCGACGGTGACTTGTCCGTGCGCGCGGGCCTTCTCGACCAGAAGCGAAGCCTTCGGCTCGCAGTGGTAGGTGTTGAGTATGCTGTAGCGGACGTTTTCAAAATCGATGAATAGCGCGACTTGCTTGTCGGACATTTTTGAAATACCTCATGAGGGGATAATCGTTTAGTGACATAACTTGTTTTTGTCATACCGGCTCGGCCGGCGATTCATTCGGCTGCCGCATCCTTAAGGCCTTGCACCTCGCGCCGGCCAATACTTAAGAGAGCCGTTAGTAGGCCCGATTAAGGAAATCCGCTTTCCACCTCCTCTCAAACCAGTGTGCGGCGCGTCCGGTCCCTGAGCCCCATGATTCAGCGCCCGTGCCGGCTTGGTTCGAACCGGCGGCAGCCAAGGGTCTTTGGGCGCCGCCGTTGCCCGGTGCTGCTCCGAAACGGTTACGGCGCCGGGATCGGACCCACGAGTCGCAACTCCCGCCGCGGCAGGCGGCCTCCGAGGCCCGGCCGTGCTTGGAGCGTCCAGAGGGAGAGGATGAGTAGCGACGGTCGGACTCTCGTTGGTAGGGCCCCGGCCCAAAAGCTCGGCGAGTATGCCTCAGTCGGCTTCCAATCGTATTGTCCACCCTTGTCCCAAGTCCTGTCAATCGCCTACTTGCCCGCCCGGCCCGTCATTGTGCGGCGCGTCGACGCGGTGGGGCTCCCTCCGGCGCGACGGGAGCCCTCGGTTGAACAAAACGCCCACAACGCGCCTTTAAGGCGCGACTTAGAGTACTTTTCCCTTGACAGAGCGCCCATTCGTGATACTGTGAATATCCGGTTTTTTGCAATAGATTCCTTCGCGGGTTACCTATCCTGCCCATTTTGCCGGGCTTGCAGTGGGTCCACTCAAATGAACGTCCTGGACATATTGGAAGAGAATTGCGTTGCTCTCGATGTGGAGATTGAGGACAAGGTGGACTTGGTCAACAGTCTGGTGGAGTTGCTCGAGACGGCGGGGGTGGTTTCCGACAGGGAAGAGGTGGTCCGGAAGGTCCTGGAGAGGGAGAAGCTCATGAGCACGGGGATCGGGGGAGGGGTCGCCATTCCCCATGCCCAGTGCAGGGGGGCCGACAGGCTGGCGGTGGCTCTGGCGAGGACCAAGGACGGCGTTGATTTCGACGCCCTGGACGGCAAGCCCGTGAGGCTTTTCTTCCTGATCGTGGGCCCCGAGGAAAAGGGCGGTTACGTGAGAATCCTTGCCAGGATCTCCCGCCTGCTGTATACTGGTGATCTTCAAAAGAGCCTGTACAGGGCTGAAACGCCTCGCCAGGCCATTGAGACCCTCAGGAAGGAGGAGGCTAGGCTGAATCTGTAGCGTTCGGCCTTAAGCCCCGGCGTTCAGGCGGCGTTGGATCCGCGCTGAGACGCCCGAAGCCCCGGAAAGATCCGGGGACTGCCTCCGTCGAGCGTGCAGAGAGGTGATGGGCAGGGACGTGGGAGCCGGCGGAGATATTCCCACCTAAGTCGATTCCTGCCGATAGGTCTGATTGATGGATTTGAACGGGTCATTTTCGACATCCGATGCGTTGTTCGTTTTCTTCGGGGCGGGCGCCGTCGTCTTCGCCGTTCTCGCAGTGTCCCTTAGGCATATATTCTACTGCGCGCTCGCGTTGATAGGGTTGATCTTCTGTACCTCGGCCGTGTTTGTTCTTCTCGGCGCCGACTTCCTGGCGGTCGTCCAGATACTGGTCTATGTCGGCGCCATAGTGGTTCTATTCCTCTTCTCGATCGTCCTCACCGAGAGGATCGCTTCGCGCGCGATAAGACAGACCAATGAGCAAAAAGGAATCTCGGCCCTCGTCGGGATTATCGTTTTGGGCGTCGTCGCGTACATCGCCGTGCGCGAGCACTGGCCCACGGTTCCCCTCTCGGAGCCGGTGGCTACCGTCGGCGCGATAGGCAGGGATCTGCTGACGACTTATTTGGAGCCTTTCGAGGTGGCGTCGGTGCTGCTCCTCGCGGCTCTCGTCGGCGCGGTTGTGCTGGGAAGGGAGCGGGTTAAGAAGTGAGTACGGGGCCGGCCCCGCGGACAAAGCCGGCGCCCCCGGGTCGTTCTTGAACAGGAGTGGGTTGGGAAGTGATAAACCTGACTAACTGTCTGGTGCTCGGCGGGATCATCTTCGCCGTAGGCACTTTCGGGGTACTGACGAGAAGGAACGCCATCGGGATCCTCATCTCAATCGAGGTGATGCTGGCCGCGGTCAACCTGAACTTGATCGCGTTCAACCGCTTCGCGGAGGAAGGGAGCCTGAGCGGCCAGATCTTCTCCATTTTCGTGATGACCGTAGCGGCGGCCGAGGCCGCCATCGGCCTTGCCCTTGTGCTTGCCCTTTACAGGAGCGCCAGGGCCATATACGCGGACAGGTTCAGTTTGCTCAAATGGTGACGCGCCGGACTGCGTTTCCATGCCACGGCGCTCGAAGGCCGTGATGGCTTGGCTGGCGGACGAAGTGGCCTCCGCAAGGGCCGTTGGCGCAGGAGCGAAGGGAGATCCACCGCGGCGAAGCCGCGGTTAGCCGGCTGAGCGGGCGCAGGCCCCAAGGAGACCCTTCGTCCGCTCCATGGGGCTCCGCGAAGCGGGCGCGGGGAGCGTGAAAGCCATTTCTCCGCAACCTGAAAGCAGCTCGATTGCGCGTACCGCTGCCGGAACAGGCGTTCAGTCGACTTACGGAACCAGTCGGGAGTTTTCGGACATTTAGACATGCACTTTGAGATAGCCCTTGCCATAGCCATAATCGCTTTGCCCCTTCTCTCCTTCGCCCTGGTCATATTCCTCGGGGGCAGGACGCCGGGAAAGGGCGCCTACGTCCCGATCGGAGCGATGGGCGTAGATCTGGTGTTGGCCTTCGTTCTGCTCGCGAGGGTCATCGGCGGCTTCCACGAGACGGTCCATATCCCTTGGTTCGACATAGGTTGGCTCCACGTGACCTTCAGCATCGCCTTGGACCCCCTCGCGTCGGTGATGCTCGTGGTCGTCACGATCGTGAGCTTCCTGGTTCACGTCTACTCGATGGGCTACATGTCGGGCGATCCCCGATACTCCCGGTACTTCGCGTTTCTCTCACTGTTTTCGTTCTCGATGCTCGGCTTGGTGCTCTCGGCCAGCTTCTTTGTCATATTCGTGTTCTGGGAGCTAGTGGGACTGAGCTCGTATCTGCTCATCGGTTTCTGGTTCGAGAAGAAGAGCGCCGCCGACGCCGGAAAGAAAGCGTTCATCACGACGAGGACGGGCGACCTGGGGTTCATGGTCGGCGTCTTCATGATCTACGGCGCGATCGGGAGCTTCACCTTCTCAGACGCCTTCGAAGCAGTGCACACGGGTGTCATCTCCGGACCGCTCCTAACGGCCATCGCGATCTGTGTGTTCTGCGGGGCCGTGGGCAAGTCCGCGCAGTTTCCCCTGCACGTGTGGCTGCCCGACGCGATGGAGGGCCCGACGCCCGTCAGCGCCCTGATACACGCCGCTACGATGGTGGCGGCGGGCGTCTACCTGGTCGCTCGTTGCGCGGTGATCTTCGCGGCGAGTGAGACGGGGGCGATGACCGTAGCCGTCATCGGCGGCTGGACCGCGTTTTTCGCGGCGACGATCGCTTGCACGCAATACGACATAAAGCGCGTTTTGGCCTACTCCACTCTGAGCCAGCTCGGCTTCATGATGCTGGCCCTCGGCGTCGGAGGCTACGGAGCCGGCATCTTCCATCTGGCCACCCACGCGGGCTTCAAGGCGCTGCTCTTCCTCGGAGCGGGCAGCGTCATTCACGCGGTTCACACGCAGGACATAAGGGAGATGGGCGGGCTGCGAAAGAGCATGCCCGTGACGACGGCCACGTTCTTAATCGGATCGCTCGCCCTGGCCGGGATACCCCCATTGAGCGGATTCTGGAGCAAGGACGAGATCCTGCTTCACGTCAAGCACGACGGCCCGACTATTCTATACGTGCTTGCGTCGGCCGCGGCTTTCATGACCGCGTTCTACATGGCGAGGCTCTGCTTCATGGTGTTCTTCGGCAAGCCCAGGGGCGAGTCGCACCCCCACGAATCGCCGGTTTCGATGACCGCTCCCTTGGTGGCCTTGGCGGTTCTGTCGGTCGTCTCGGGCTGGGTGAACCTGCCGGGTGTCTTCATGGGGTTCTCGAAATTCGTGCATTTCGAGGGGGCGCACCATTTGCATTTCAGTTGGACGGTGGCGGGCGTATCAACAGGGCTGGCTTTGCTGGGGCTTCTTCTCGGAGCGGCGATGTACTACTGGAAATCGATTCCCGTGAACGTCCTTTCGAGTCGATTCCCGCCGATATACAAGCTTCTATACAACAAGTGGTACGTGGATGAGATATACGGGGCGCTGGTGATAAGGCCTTTGATCGCGCTGACGCGCGGGCTGTTCCGCTTCGACCTGGGAGTCATCGACGGCGGGGTGAACGGAACCGCCTGGTTCACCGTGCTCTTGAGCAAGATAAAGGGATGGATCGACGTCTACATCGTCGACGGCGCGGTCAACGGCGTAGGGTGGCTGACGAATACCGGCGGCAGCGGCTTGAGGCGGGTGCAGTCGGGACACGTGCAGGAGTACGCCCTGGCCATTTTGATCGGAGCGATCACAATGGCCGTGCTGGCGCTCTTTGTGTAGATTTCGGACCGCCGGATGCGGCACTCCGGCGGGAGGTCGAAGGACGTTTCGCAAGGGCCGATTCGCAGGAGCGAAGGAAGATCCACCGCTCTGCGCGGACAAGCGGCACAACGCGCACCTTAACGCGGGCGAACGATCTTTCGTAGCGACCGTTGGCGCAGGAGGGAGCCGAGATCCACTGCGGCGAAGCCGCAGTTAGCTCGGCGACCGGGCGCAGGGAGCAAGAAAGATCTTTCGCACGCACCGCAGGAACGAGCGGAGATCCACCGGCGCCACGCGCCGGTTAGCTCCGCGAAGTGGGCGCGGGGGCCCAAGAAACACCTTCGGCCGAATCACGACCCGCCCCGGCGGCAAGGGACGAAGAGGCGGCGCCGGCCGGGACATTGAATCGCAGTGTGGATGAGAATCGAGGGATCAGCGCGGAGCAGCGAAGCGCTTTCGACGGAGGGTTGAATGAACTTTCCCTTACTGACTCTGACTACGTTTATTCCATTGGTGGGAATGGTCTGGGTGCTCCTGACGAACAAGGACGCGGAGTGGAGAATAAAGACGATCTCAACCGTGTTCAGCGGGATCGCTTTCGTGCTGACGGTGATCCTAGTGGCCTCGTTCGACAGGGGCACGGCCGCCCTTCAATTCGTCGAAAGGTACGACTGGATTCCGCAGATCAACGTTCACTATTACATGGGAGTCGACGGCCTGAGCATAACGATGGTCTTTCTCACCGGGCTCTTGTCCTTCCTATCGATCATTGCCTCATACGGCATAAAGGACCGCGTAAAGCAGTACTTCGCTCTTTTTCTGCTTCTGGAAACCGCCATGCTCGGGGTGTTCGTGGCTTTGGATTTCTTCCTCTTCTACGTGTTCTGGGAAGCCATGCTCGTTCCGATGTACTTTCTTATCGGGATCTGGGGCGGGCCGAGAAGAGAGTACGCGGCGATCAAGTTCTTCCTTTACACGCTCCTCGGCAGCGTGGCGATGCTTCTGGGAATACTGGCGCTTTACTTCGCGAGCGATCCTCACACGTTCGACATGATAGAGCTCGGCAAGGGCATGGCCTTCGGCTTCAGGTTCCAGGTCGTCGTCTTCTTGGCTCTGTTCCTGGGGTTCGCCATCAAGGTCCCCGTATTCCCGTTCCACACCTGGTTGCCGGACGCCCACGTGGAGGCCCCGACCGCAATCAGCGTCATTCTCGCGGGCGTTCTGCTTAAAATGGGCACTTACGGGATCCTGAGAATCAGCTATCCCATACTGCCCGAGGCGGCGAAATGGTTCGCGGTGCCTCTGGCGGTCTTGGCGGTGATAAACATCATATACGGGGCCCTGGTGGCCATGGCCCAGACCGATCTCAAGAAGCTCGTCGCCTACTCCAGCGTGAGTCACATGGGATACGTGCTTCTGGGGCTTGCGGCCATGACGCCGGTGGGCTATAACGGCGCCATACTTCAGATGTTCAATCACGGAGTGATCACGGGCGCGCTCTTCCTCCTCGTTGGCGTGCTTTACGACAGGGCGCACACCAGGGAGATAAACGCGTTCGGCGGCCTTGCGTCGAAGCTGCCGGTATACACCGGCGTGATGAGCTTGGCCATTTTCGCCTCACTGGGGCTTCCGGGGCTCGCGGGCTTCATCAGCGAGTTCATGGTCTTTGTGGGTTCATATCCCGTCTTCAAGACCGCGGTCATCTTAGCGGTCGTCGGAGTGGTGTTGACGGCGGGCTACCTGCTCTGGACTTTGCAGAGGATGTTCCTGGGGACCGCCAACGAGAAGTGGGCCGGTTTGACGGACATGACCCTTCGAGAGCACGTAACGCTGGTGCCCTTGGCGGTGGTGATGGTCGTGGTCGGCCTTTATCCGAAACCGGTCATAGATCTCATGAACTTCACCTTGACCGCGATGTCCAAGGCCATTACCGGCTGACGCCGCCCGGTGCCTTGGCTGCGGCTACGGCCTGTCGGGCGGATGAAGTGGTCTCCGCAAGGGCCGTTGGCGCAGGAGCGAAGGAAGAACAAAGAGCCGCCGTAGGCGGCCCGGCGGTTAGCCGACTGAGCGGGCGCAGGCCCCAAGGAGACCACTTCGTCCGCTCAAAAGGCTCCTCGAAGAAAGCGCGCCGGCAATGCCGCCGGCCGCAGAGAAGAGAGAGGCATGAGTTTTCCCGACGTAGATTATAGGCTGCTTGGACCCGAGATCATCGTGACGGTCTTCGCGCTCGGCCTGCTTATCGCCGACTTCGTGATAAAGGGATCGAAGAGGCCGCTGTGGTGGGCCACTTTGATCGGGCTCGGAGCCGCCATAGTCTTGACGGCGGTTCAATCCGGCGAGAAGGGATCGACCCTGGCCGGAATGTTCGTCGCGGATCCCTTTGCGGCCTTATTCAAGCTCGTTCTGCTTGTCACCGCTTTCCTCGTGGTCATGACCACTCCCGACAGCAGGCGGATCGCGCCCGCCTCGCTGGGGGAGTTCTACTCGCTCCTTCTCATGGCCACCCTGGGTTACATGTTGATGGCATCCTCCGCCGACATGGTCATGATATTCGTCGCGATAGAAATGGGCAGCATCCCCAGCTACGCGCTCGCGGCGTACGCCAGGGAGGACCGCCGGTCCATTGAAGCGGGGCTCAAGTATTTCATCCTGGGAACCGTGTCGTCCGCAATAATGCTGTACGGCATGTCCTTCCTGTACGGTCTCAGCGGGTCCACGTCCGTCGCAGACGTGGCGGCGGCTTTGTCGTCGTCGGGTGTTTCTTTGAACGCCGCGATGGTCGGCATGCTTCTGGTTCTGGTGGGCTTCGCGTTCAAGATGACGGTCGTCCCGTTCCACATGTGGGTGCCGGACACGTACGAGGGCGCTCCCACGCCGGTGACGGCCTTCTTCTCCGTCGTATCCAAGACCGCGGGGCTGGCCCTGTTGATAAGGGTCATGGTGTTGATGCAGGAGGCGCTGGTGTCCTTGGCATTGGATTGGAGGACCGTCTTCGTGGTCCTTTCCGCTCTCACCATGATACTGGGCACCGTTGTGGGCGTGGTCCAGACGAACGTGAAGCGGCTTCTGGCCTATTCGAGCATAGCCCACGTGGGATACATGTTCATAGGAGTCGCCGTGGGGACCGATGCCGGCTTCGAAAGCGTACTAGTATATCTCATAACGTATATCTTTATGACTGTGGGAGCCTTCTCGGTGGTCACCGCGGTGTCTCGCGAAACCGGAGGCGACGACCTCGAGCATTTCGCAGGCCTGCAAGGGAGATCCCCCGTACTCGCGCTGACGATGGCGATATTCCTGCTGTCGCTTGCGGGGATCCCTCCGCTCGCGGGCTTCATAGGCAAGTTCAAGGTCTTCGCCGCGGCCATAGAAGAAGGCAGTATGCCCTCTCTCGCGCTGGCGGTGATAGGAATTCTGACCAGTGTCGTCAGCCTTTTCTTCTACTGCAAGGTCTTGAGGGTCATGTACCTTATCGGAGACGCGCCCGAAACGGGAGAGATACGGGTGTCCGTCCCGATGAGGGCGACGGTTGTGATATCGGCGGTCTTCACGATTCTCATCTGCATATATCCGGCTCCCTTCCTGCGCCTTGCGGAGGTCTCCACCGTAATCTGGCTCATTTGAAGTAGATCGCTCTCACTGGTACTATTGGATGAGATACAGTCCCGGCGTTCGAACCGCATCCCTGAAGATGTAATCACAACTCAGGGTGCCCTTTCGCGGGCGGATGATCTTCCGAAGCGACCATTTGTACCGGAGCGAGCGGGTCTCGGCTCCAAGAAGGAGACCCGCAATCCTGTGGGAACCTCAACGCCGGCGAAAGATCTTTCGTAGCGACCGTTTCCGCAGGAGCGAAGGAAGATCCACCGCCGCGAAGCGGCGGTTAGCTGACTGAGCGGGCGGAGGGAGCAAGAGAGATCTTTCGCCGGCACCGCAGGAGCGAGCGGAGATCCACTGCGGCGAAGCCGCAGTTGGCTCGGCGAAGCGGGCGCGGGGCCCCAAGGGAACCGCTTCGTCCTCCCCACAGCGCTCCGCGAAGCGGGCGCAAGGAGGGTGACGACTCTTCGTCCGGGACACGCGGCTCGGCGAAGCCGGTGCCGGCGTTACATCAGGAGGATTGAACCTAACATGGGCGAACTGCCTCTGACATGGCCGGCGGCCATACTGAGATGGGCCGCGTTGGCCTTTTATCTGCTGGTCACCGCCCTCTACGCCGCCGACCTCTTCCTGGCGAGGCCGGTTGCGGCCGGCCGCAGAAGGGCGATTCTCCTGGCGGGCGTAGCTACGCATTCGTGGGCGCTTATTCTGTCGGCTGTGTCCCTCGGCAGGCTGCCCGTGGGCGGCAGTCTTGAGTCCTTGAGCGCCTACGCCTGGCTCATCTTCGTGTTCTTCTCGGTCTTGGGGCGCAAGCTCAGGGAGTCGACTACGGGCGCGTTCGTTCTGCCCGTGGGGGCCGCGATATACGTAGCCTCGCTCTTCGGCCGCCGGCCGACGGTGCTGGCCGACTCCACGTTCGACAGCGGGTGGTTCGAGGTTCACGCCGTCAGCAGCTTCATGGGATATGCCGCATTCAGTATATCTTTCTGCACGGGAATAATGTACCTGATGCTGGCCAGACAGCTCGGGCGGAAGCAGATGGGCAGGCTGTTCGTTCGGCTTCCTTCGCTGGACGTTCTGGACCAGGTCAATTACAAGGCCGTGGCGATAGGTTTCACTTTCTTGACCGTAGGTATGGTGACGGGAGTGGCCTGGAGTCACTCGGCGTGGGGTGAGGCATGGAGCTGGGAGCCGGTGCAGACCTGCGCTCTCGCGACGTGGCTCATTTATGCCGCGTATCTGCACGCCAGGCTGGTTGCGGGATGGCAGGGCGCGAGGGTGATGGCGCTCGCTGTTGTGGGGTTCTTCTTCAGCCTGGTTACGTACCTCGGGGCGAGCCTGCTGATGCCCGGCAAACACGGCTTCTAGAAGGGACTCGGCGGTTGATGGAGATCATACTGGTTGGACTTAGCTACAAGACCGCCCCCATAGAGGTGCTCGAGAAGGTCTCCGTGTCGCCCGACAGGTACGGCGAGATTCTGGAGGATCTGCTCGGAGCCACCGGCCTTGCCGAGGCCGCCGCCCTCCATACCTGCAATCGTTGCGAGTACTACGCCGCCACAGCCGATCCCGAGAAGGACCTGGGCAAGCTGATCGCGTTCGTAAAGGGGATGTACTCTGGGCTGGGCGAGGACATCGAACCGCGTCTTTACAAGCTGCGGGGCGGCAGAGTGGTGCGTCACCTGATGTCGGTTGCCTCCAGTCTTGACTCGATGGTGCTGGGCGAGACCCAGATACAGTCTCAGGTGAAGGATGCTCTTCAGCGAGCGGCGGGAGTCGAAGCCGCCGGGCCGCTTCTGCAACGCCTCTTCTCGGATGCCCTGAGCACGGGGAAAAGGGTCCGCGCCGAGACAGAGATAGGGGCGCTGACAGTCTCGGTGAGCTCCACGGCCGTCGAGCTGGCGCGCAAGATATTCGGCGAGCTTGAGCGCCACAGCGCTCTCATAGTGGGTGCCGGCGAGACGGCTCACCTTACCACGGCCCACTTGCATACAGAGGGCGTCCATCCTATGTACGTCGCCAGCAGGACCTTCGAGCGGGCGCAGGCCCTTGCCCGCCGGCTGTCCGGGGAGGCGATCCCGTTCGACGAGATCGGCGATGCTCTGTGCAAGGCGGACATCGCCCTGGTTTCGACGAGCGCCCCCCACTATGTTCTGCGCCGGGAGCAGATCGCCCGGGCGATGCGCGACCGCCGAAACAGGCCGCTTTTCATCATAGACATATCGGTCCCGCGGAACGTTGATCCCGAGATCGACGATCTCTACAACGTCTATTTGTACAACATCGATGATTTGGAGGCGATAGCCTCCGAGAACAGGCGGCGTAGGGCGAAGGCCCTGGAAAGGGCCTTCGGCTTGGTGGAGGAGGATGCCCTGGCCTTTGAGAAATGGCAGCGAAGCCTGGAAGTAGTGCCCACACTGGTGTCCCTAAGGCGCAAGATCGACGGCTTCAGGGAATCGGAGGAGCAAAAGCTGTTGAGGAGGCTCAGTCATCTCGAGGAAAAGGACAAGACCGCGATACATAAGTTCGCCAACTCCCTGGTGAACAAGATACTCCACGATCCCAGCGTCCGTTTGCGGGGCTCGGATGACCCGAGGCTCAGGACGAGGCTCGTCGAGTCGGTTCGCGTTCTCTTCAAGCTCGATCGTGCCGAGCGCTCCGAGAACGGCGGCAGGGGACCCGGACGAGAAGGTCCCGGGCCGGACCTTCAAAAGAGTCCAGGGGGTGAAGGGGGCCCGGAGACGTCCGATGATAGGTAGATGGGAGCGGATCGCGCCGAAGCTGGTCCGGTGGGGACCTGTGGCCGCGTATGTTTTACTCATATTCGGCGTCTCCTCGATGAGCAGCCCCCCCGCGGTGGCGGTGGCGCCCAATCTGGACAAGGTCGCTCATCTGGCTGAGTACGGGGTTCTCGGACTGATGCTGGGCTGGGCGCTGGGCCTTCCAAGGACCGGAGGCAGACCTTGGGGGGTTTTCTTCCTGGCGGTGGCCGTCGGCGCCGCGATCGGTCTGAGCGACGAGCTGTACCAAGGCACCGTGCCGGGCCGTGAGAGTAGCTACTTGGACCTGCTGGCGGACATCGTCGGATTGACGGCGGCTCTGGCCGCTCTCCTTTGGTGGGGCAAACGGCGCGGGGGTGCGGGTCTATCTCATAAGTTATTGTAGAAAAGAAAGTTAGTCCGACAAGAGGGCGATTCTCCTTGACAGTACCATCTCCCGCGGCATAGGATAACGTAAGCTGAGAGGCGTGAAAGAACAATGAAGCTCGTACATAGTCGGCTGATTTCTGAATCTGGAATAGCTAGCCTATCGGCAGAAAAAGCCTCACATGGAGTATCCCCAACTTCCCTGTGGAGTCAGCGGTCCAATCGGTTCTCCAACTTCTCCTCGGCCGGTCCTTCTTCCCACTATCCCCACTAGCAATACTCTTACGTCCGGGTTCTCCATTGATGGGAGCCGGTGAGGAAGCTTTGGGCTTGAAGATGAGATCAAGCGGGAGATATCGACACGAGTGAGAAGGTTGGAAGTGGTCCCGGGAAAGGCGGGACGAAGGTCAAGACGAAGTCCGGGAGGAGGCTCAGGCGGGAGGAGAGAGTGGAGTAATGCTTCCGGGCAGGATTCCAAGGCGGTTCGAGGGCGAGGCCCGAGATGTGTGTCCGGGCGGGAGTGGGAGGGCCGGCTCGTAAGGGTCAACGGCGCTATCCCGCGGATGTGGGGAAGCGAGGCCTAGCCGGGCATCGATAGGAATGAGCCAGAACAAGATCTTGACAAAGCGGCTGTCGCTGGATGAGGTAGACCCGCTGCTTGTGCTGGGGTACCGGGACCAGAACCTCCGGCTTCTGGAAAGCCGGATGCGGGCTAGGCTCTTGGTGCGAGACAGTACGGTAGTGATCTCCGGTGAGAGGGCGGACGTGGAAGAGGCCGAGCGCGTGATCGGGAGACTCGCCCATCTTGCCAAGACCGGCCGTCCCGTTGACGAGAGCGACGTCCTCTACGCCCTGGGGCAGACTTCGACGTCGGAGGGAGAGCCCCCTGATCCGGCCGGGCTGGGCGGGCGGGCCATCAGGGTCGAGAAGGGGGTCATCCGTCCCAAGTCGGCCGGTCAGGCCGCGTACGTGGATGCCATCAAGGGCCACGACTTGGTGTTCGCCATCGGTCCCGCCGGCACCGGAAAGACCTACCTCGCCGTGGCTACGGCGGTCGAGGCGCTCAAGGCGCGAGCGGTCGAGAGGATTTTGCTCGTGCGGCCGGCCGTGGAAGCGGGGGAGAACTTGGGCTTCCTCCCGGGTGATTTTCAGGAGAAAGTCGATCCCTACTTGAGGCCTTTGTATGATTCCCTGCGGGACATGATGAGCTATGAGAGAATAAGGAGGTTCCTCGAGGCCGGCGTGCTGGAGGTCGCTCCTTTGGCGTATATGAGGGGGCGCACCCTCAGCCGGGCCTTCACGATATTGGACGAGGCCCAGAACACCACCGTCGGCCAGATGAAGATGTTTCTCACAAGACTCGGCCCGAATTCGAAGGCCGTCGTCACCGGGGACATAACCCAAATCGACCTGCCCAGCTCGGATAGCTCGGGCCTGGTGCAGGTGCGGTCCATCCTGGCCGGCATAGAGGGAATCAAGTTCTGCACCTTCAATGAAGCCGACGTCGTCAGGCACCGGCTCGTCAAAGAGATAATCAAGGCCTTCGACAAGCATGACAAGAAGGGTCGAAAGCGCGGGAAGTAGCTATGGGCGGTAGAAAGGACAAGCCTGCAAACAGCACCCGGAGGAGGCGGACCCGTCAGGGATCCGCCAACGGCACGGGCCGCTCGCGGTGGAGATCGTTCCGTGCGTGGTCCGGGCCGGCATGGACGCGCTGGGGCAAGAGGGGGCTGATGGCCGCGAGCGTGGTCGCGGCGACCTGTTTCTTCTTCCCGTCCGTCACGTATTTTCAAGCCGACGATTTCCAGGTCGGGGCGATCGCGAAGCGCGACGTGGTGGCCCCCATCTCGTTCCAGGTCTTCAAGGACAAAGGGAAACTCGAGAAGGAGAGGGAGCGGGAAGCGGCGAAAGTGGCGCCGGTGTTCTACTACGACGAGGTCGTGCTCGACCGGGCGTTGAGGAACTTCCGCGGGTACGTTCGGGAGCTTGAGAGCACGGCAGGGGTAGACTCGCTTACTGAGCTCGAGCGTAGCGCGATGCTGAGCGAGATAGGCTCGGATCTTTCCCCGCTGGCCGCGCTCACCCTCGCGGACCGGGAGAAGGGACCGATGGTTCGGGACGCCGTGGAAGGATTCCTGAGGGACGTTCTCTCCGACGGCGTGATCCGAGACAAAACGAGCGAGGACATCGGTTCCAGCCAGATGATCACGGTCGTCCGCGGAAAGACGGAGTTCACGCGGCGGCTGGGCGAGGTCAACGACCTGTGGGACGTCAAGCAATCGTCGAGGAGGCGCTCCGAGGAGCTGTTTGGTGAGGATAGAAGCGCGAAGGAGGCGTTTCAAGAGGCCGTAGTGTCTTTCGTCGAGCCGAACCTGCGTTTTGACTTGGACGAGACGGAGACCAGGAGAGGCCAGGCCCGCCAGAGCGTACCCGAGTTCCAAGGGACCGTGCTCAAGGACGAGGTGATCATAAGAAAGCACGAGCGGGCGACCGAAGACCACGTGCTCAAGCTCGAGTCGCTGGCGTACCGGCAGAGCCAGGATCTTCGGGCCGAGGGGCTCTGGCAAAAAGTGCAGCCCCTTGCCGGCAGGCTGGTGCTGGCCACTTTGCTGCTGTCCATATTCGCGTCGTTTCTCAAAATGCACAGACCGGACATTTATCAGGACAACGCGGCCCTTCTCGTCGTTACCGCGGCCACGCTTCTTGTGCTGGGGATCGCCGCGGCGGTGGTCAACTGGACCGACATATCGCCTTACGTCATCCCGGTGGCCGTGGCCCCTCTTCTGGTTACGGTGTTGCTCGACGACAGAGTGGCGATCATCCTGACGATGGTGCTGAGCGTGCTCCTCGGCACGGCGGCGGGCCTGGGCCTGCCCTTCATCGTGGCCTCCATGGTCGGATGCATAGCCGGTGTCTACACGATCGTTAGAATCAGGCGGCGCAGCCAGTTCTACCGCGCGCTGCTTTTCGTCTTTCTGGGATATGTGGCTTCAATATCCGCGGTGAGTCTTATCAGGGGAGTGCCTCTGCTCGAGATGGCCGCGGACGGGGGGTGGTCCGCCCTGAACGCCGCGCTGGCCACCATGCTCACGGTGATTCTCCTGCCCGTGTTCGAGATGTTCTCCGGGATCACTACCGACATAACACTTCTCGAGCTTTCCGACCTCAACCGGCCTCTTTTGAAGAGGCTGATGCTGGAAGCTCCGGGAACTTACCATCACAGCATGATCGTCGGTCAGCTCGCTGAGGCCGCGGCGGAGGCCGTCGGAGCCAATGCCTTGCTCGCTCGGGTGGGGGCCTACTATCACGACATCGGAAAGCTCGTCAAGCCCGAGTACTTCGGAGAGAACGAGCCCGACAGGAAGAGCAAGCACGACAAGCTGACGCCGACCATGAGCTGCTTGATCCTGGGGAGCCACGTCAAGGACGGCCTGGATATGGCAAAAGAGGAGAAGCTGCCGAAGGTCATCCTGGACTTCATAAAGGAGCACCACGGCAACAGCCTGATGGCGTTCTTCTACCACAAGGCCCTGGAGGTGGATCCCAGCATTCAGGAGCAGGACTACCGGTACCCGGGTCCCTCTCCGAGGTCGAAGGAGACCGCGATCGTCATGCTGGCCGACGCCTCGGAGGCGGCGTCTCGATCCCTGGCGGAGCCCACGCCGAATCGCCTTACCGGATTGGTGAAGAGGATCGTTGACGCGAGGTCCAGCGAAGGACAGCTCGACAACTGCTCTCTGACTTTGAGGGAAGTCGCCTTGATAAAGGAGAGCTTCGTCAAAGTGCTCGCCGCCGTATTCCATGGCAGAGTCGCCTATCCCACCCTGCCGGCCAAGAAAGCAAGCAGTGAGAGTTTCGCTCGCAAACAGCCAGAGCGCGGTTGAGCCGGACAGAGCTCGTTTGAGGAAGCTGGTCCGGTCCTTGGCCCGTCAAGAAGGTACGAAGGGCGGCGAGGTGTCCATTGTCTTCGTTGACGACGCTTTCATCCGTGAGCTCAATCACAGGTATCTTGGGGTTCGAAGAGCCACGGACGTCATAGCCTTTCCGCTCGGCGGGGAAGTCGGGGGTAACGGCCGGGATCTCATCGGCGAGGTGTACGTGAGTGGGGAGAGGGCGCTGGCCCAGGCGAGGCGCCATCACATCGGGTTGGGCCAAGAAGTGTCTCGCCTTGTCGTGCACGGGGTTCTGCATCTGTTGGGCTACAGGGACGGCACGCCTTCCGACCGAAGAAAGATGATTCGCAGGCAGGAGGCTTTTCTGCGGGCGCACGCGCCGCTGGTCGCTCAAGCGGCGCGCCGGGCGCGGCAATAGGCGTTCGCCTGCACGACGGGCGGCTGAGGTTATGCTTGCTCTGTACGGTTGCTTGACTGCGCTTTAGGCGGGTTCACCCCGTCGCTTGACGGAGTTGGGAGATCTTGGATCCTTCGCAACATACTCCGGCTTTTCTTCCCTATGTGATCTGGACCGTTCTCTTCGCGCTTGCGGATTTCCGGCTCTCCCGGCTTGACGTCGCGAACGGAGAGCCTGCGCGGTTCCACCGCATGCTTGTTGGGCCCGTGGTCCGGGTCGGCGTGAGAGCCGGCCTCGCCTTCGGGCTTTTTGGAGTCGCGGCTCATTCGGGCCTGTCCGCGCCCATGTCGGCAATTGTTGCCATAGCCGGTTTCCTCGTCTTGACCTTGATCGTCGGGGATCGTCTGGCGCCCGCTGTGGCGCCTCGTCGCTACGCTGAGAGCTCCCACCCGGGCGTCGGGAACGGGGCTACGGGCGACCGGCCCGCTGCCGCGCTTTCCGTGATCGCCTCCAGGGCGAAGCGGCTGGAGTACGTTCCGGCCTCGAGACTCATGGTTCCACGAAGGTCTATTGTCGGTTGCGACTCGTCGGCGACCGTCGAGGAGGCGGCGTCGCTGATGAGAGAGACGGGTCTGTCGCGGATCATCGCTTACAGCAAGAACCTGGACAGGCCCCTCGGGCTGGCGCACATCAGGGACGTCCTCCCCAAGGTCTACGGAAAGGCGGGCCATACGACCGTCGAGTCGATACTGAGACCTCTGGTGCTGGTTCCCACGTCCACCCGGGCTCTCGACCTTCTGAGGGACTTCCAGCGCCTGAAGAGACGCATAGCGATCATTCGTGATCTCCAGGGGGAACGAACACTGGGTCTGGTAAGCACGGAGGACATACTTGAAGAGCTTGTCGGGGAGATACACGATGAACACGAGGATCCGCTTCTGAGCGCTCTTGACTCCGGAGTCGCCCTGGTAAGGGCGGACCTCAAGGTGAAGGATCTACTGCGGGGACTCGGGGCCTCCATCGAAGATTCCGAGGCGGAACTGACGGTCGGGGGACTGGTCCAATCGTCTTTGCAGAAAACGGCGCAGGTGGGCGATGTGGTTTACTTCAAGAACCTGAGCTTGGCCGTTGAAGAGATGGTGGACGGCGGAATCTGGATGGTCCGGATCGAAAAGGCAAACGGATGACGAAGGTCCTTTACTTGGTGATTCTGATAGTCGTCGGCTGCGCGGCGGGATTGGCCGTCAGGGGCAAGCGCCGAGGCTCGATCGTTCCGCTCGCCGGGACCTTTGCGGTGGTCCTGCTTGCCGCGGTGGGCTACAATAGCCGCTGGGCGCACTATGCCGGCCCGAAATACGCCCCGTTACTTTTCGCGGTCTTGGCGGGCGGCCTGGCCCGGGTGGGAATCGGTCTCGCCGAACCCGGCTGGGGCTTCCGCCGGCGGAGCCGAGGAAATAGGACTTCCGGTCGCGGGTCGCCAGAGGGCGTCCCCCGGCCGTTCCTTTCGGAAGGCAGGGGAAGCGCGGCCGGACTTCCCATTACATCACCGGGCTTCGGGGACGTCAGCCTGCGTGAAGTGATGACTCCCAAGACGATGGTAGTCGGGGTCGAATGGAATGCGAGCGCGGCGGACGCCGCCGCCGCGGCGGGCTCGTCCGGTCATTCCAGGCTGGCCGTCTACAAGGAGGATCTGGACCACATCGAGGGAGTGGTCCACGTGCATGGCCTCCTAACGTGCACCCGGCATTCGAGGGCGGTCGGCGAGCTCGCCAGACCGCCGCTGCTCGTGCCCGAGTCGAAGAAATGCTTCGGCATGCTGGAGGAGTTCCTGCGTGAGGGGGAGCAGTTCGCAGTTGTGCTTGATGAGTTCGGCGGCACCGCCGGCGTGGTGACGGTCGAGGACCTGCTGGAAGAGCTCGTCGGCGAGATGGCGGACGAGCACGACAGGGAGGAAGCGCCGGTGCGAAGGATGCACGACGGCAGCTACCTGGTGCCGGGACATATTCGAGTCGATGAGCTGAACGAGAGACTCGGTGTCGCGGTCCCCGAGGGCGACTACGAGACCATATCCGGCTTCGTTCTGGAGAAGCTGGGCAGGGTGCCCGCAAGGGGCGAGAAGCTGTCCGCGGGCGATGCTACACTGGAGATCGCCGTCTCCACCGCGAGACGAATTGTAACCGTCAAAGTCGCGGGCGACGGCGCCGGAACGCGCGAGAGTGAATAGGAATCGGCGCGGAAATAGGAATGCGCCGGGTCGCTTCCGCACAAACGGGCGGAGCGATTGAAGACGGAGCTCGGGGAACCGTCCCATGGGTCTTGTAGGCAGGCTTAGAAGATATCTAATAGCGGGGGTTCTAGTAATCGCTCCCACGGTCATCACGGCCTACGTGTTCTACAGGTTCTTCGTGGCCGTGGACGGGGTGCTGGGCAAGTACATAACCCTCTTCGGCCGTCCTATTCCCGGGCTCGGTTTTGTCGCGGTGGTCCTGATCACCATCCTGGTCGGGATTTTCGCGAGGAACATACTGGGCAGGTCCTTGCTCGGAGTCTGGGAGGCGATTCTCACTCGTATCCCCCTCGTGAACAAGCTATACCTCGCGACCAAGCAGATCGGAGAGGCGCTTCTCGCCGACAAGGGGACCATGTTCAAGAGAGTAGTCCTTCTGCAATACCCCAGAAAGGGCATCTACTCGGTGGCGTTCGTTACGCACACTCCCGGAGGAGAGCTTGAAAAGAAGGTGGGCGCGGGGTCGGTGGCGGTCTTCTTGCCCACCACTCCGAACCCGACTTCCGGTTTCTTCCTCATTGTTCCCGAGAAAGAAACCGTACCTCTGTCGTTGAGTGTCGAGGACGCCATCAAGTTGATCGTCTCGTTCGGCATAGCCGGGCCGAAAGCAGTGGCGCGCACCGAGCTGCCGGCCCTGGAAACGGTGGAGGAGAAGGCGGAAAGCTAGCTGCGATGGCGATAGTGAAGACCGAAGGCGTTGTGATAAAGCGCCATAACTTGGGGGACACGAGCCTCATAGTCACGTTCTTTACGCGGGACTTCGGGCGGCTCAAAGCGGTGGCAAAGGGAGCGAGAAGCAAGGGCAGCAAGTTCCAATCGAGCCTGGATCTTTTCGCCCATGGTAAGCTGATTGTTTACGTAAAGCAGGATAGAGACCTTCAACTGCTGTCCGATTTCGACTTGCTCCGGTCGTTCACTAGGCTTCAGGAAGACCTGCGGCGCTTTGCCCATGCAGGGGCCGCCGGGGAGCTTCTGGAGACGTTGGTGGCGGGTGAGGATCCGGATCCGGAGCTCTTCGATCTCCTGGTGGAGTTCTTGGATGCGCTTGAGACGGCCCCCCGAGACGCGCTGGGGGGGCTATTCATAGCCTACCAGCTAAAGACCTGCGGTCTTCTCGGCTATCGTCCCGAACTGGAAAGATGTGTGGGCTGCGGGAAGACGACCGGCCCCATGAAGTTCTCGCCCCAACTGGGCGGCCTGGTCTGCGGCGCGTGCGCGGCCGCGTCGTGGGGAGCGACGCCGCTCTCCGACCGGGTTCTGGAGAGGTTCAGGTTCCTTGCAGTGAGTCCTCTGGCAGGTGTGTCCGTCGCGGGTTTGAACCACCCGTCCGAGAACGAGATCGGGCGCATGATGGACGCGTTCTTGGGCTATCACGTAGAGAGGTACAAGGGCATAAAGTCTTTGCAAATGATTCGCAAGCTGGGCGCGGCGGGGCCGTCGGGCTAGGGCGCGGAAGTCTCGGAACGGCCTTGCGCCTCGTGCGAGGCAGTTTCTTAGGCGGACGAGGTTTTTCTTACTCCCCGCGCCCGCTTCGCCGAGCTAACCGCGGCTTTGCCGCGGTGGATCTCGGCTTGCTCATGCGCAAGGGTCGCTGCGAAAATACCTCGTCCGCCCACAGGAAAACCGCCGAGCGGGTGCGCGACGCCGAGGAAACCTGTCGTCGGCCCCAATCGGGCTCGACGAAAACGGCTGGGCCGGCAAAGGAGGCTTACGGACGTGACATTCCAGGAGTTGGTGCTGGCGCTTGAGAGATTCTGGACCGAGAGAGGCTGCGTCGTGTGGCAGCCTTACAGCTCGGAGGTGGGCGCCGGGACTTTCAATCCCGCGACTTTCTTAAGGATCCTGGGGCCCGAGCCCTGGAGGGTAGCGTACGTCGAGCCGTCGAAGAGACCCAAGGACGGGCGGTACGGCGAGAATCCCAACAGAATGCAGCAGTTCTATCAGTATCAGGTTGTGCTGAAGCCGTCGCCTGAAGACGTTCTGGACACGTACTTTCAGAGTCTCGTAGCGATGGGGATAGATCCGGCGGCGCACGACGTGCGTCTGGTCGAGGACGATTGGGAATCCCCGACGTTGGGGGCCTGGGGTCTCGGCTGGGAAGTGTGGATAGACGGGATGGAGATAACGCAGTTCACATACATGCAGCAGGCCGGGGGCCTTGATCTCTCTCCGATCTCGGCCGAGATCACCTATGGCCTGGAGAGGTTGGCCATTCTCGTTCAGCAGGTCTCGTCCGTGAAGGACGTGCAGTGGTCCGCTGATCTCAAGTGGAAGGACATCTTCCTGGACGGCGAGGTGGAGTTCTGCCGGTACAACTTCCGGGAGGCGGGGGTGGAGCTGCACAAGGAGCTTTTCTCGCGCTACGAGGCGGAGGTTCCGCGACTCGTTGAATCCGGTCTCGTGTTTCCCGCGTACGACTACGTCATCAAGTGTTCGCATCTGTTCAATATACTGGATGCCAGGGGAGCCGTGAGCGTTGCGGAGAGAACCGGTTACATCGGCAGGGTTAGGAAGATTGCCCGAAAGGTCGCCCTGGCGTACCTCGAGCACAGAAAGGAGATGGGGTTCCCGCTTCTGAAGGACGGACCGGCCGGGGCGGGGGGCAAGGACTAGGAAAATGGCCAAGAACGAGGAGCTGAAAAACCTGATTGTGGAGATCGGCGTCGAGGAGTTGCCGGCCCGCTTCGCGAAGTCCGCGCTGACCGAGCTCGAGAGGCTCGCGGCCGCCGGCCTTGAGGACGCGCGCCTTTCCTTCGAGCGGGTGCGAACGTGGGGCACCCCCAGGAGACTCGCAGTCTGGGTTGAGGGCCTTGCTCCGGTTCAGTCGGAACACACGTCCAAGGTGGCCGGTCCCCCCACGAAGATAGCCTTCGATGGGGACGGGAATCCCACAAAAGCGGCCGTCGGCTTCGCCAAGGGGGCCGGAGTGTCCGTTGAGGACCTGAGTTTCGAAGAGACGGAGAAGGGCGAGTACGTCTACGCCGAGGTGCGGGAAGAGGGCCGCCCGGCGCTCGACGTCCTGCCCGGCTGCATAGCGTCCTGGATCGAAGGACTGAGCTTTCCGAAAACGATGGTCTGGAACGACACCGGGTTCCGGTTCGCGAGGCCCATACGCTGGATCCTTTCCCTGTTGGGAGACGCTCCCGTGCCGGTTGGCGTCGCCGGAATAAGCTCTTCCGGGGAGACACGCGGGCGCCGCTTCGTGAGTGGAAAGATCGTGGTCCCGTCCGCCGAACGCTACACGGAGGTGCTTAGAGAATCCGGCGTCATCGTCGATCACATGGAAAGACGCCGGATCATCAAGGAAGGACTCGAGTCCGAGGCGTCCAAGCTCGGTGGAAGCCCCCTGGAAGACGAGGGTCTGCTGGATGAGGTCGTGTTCCTCGTGGAGCTTCCCACGGTCGTCTCCGGCTCCTTCGATCCCTCCTTTACCGGCATGCCGAAGGACGTGGTCGTAACGGCGATGCGCGAGCACCAGCGCTACTTCGCGGTCAACGGCCCCGACGGGGATCTGCTTCCTCACTTCATAACGGTTTTGAACGTAGGCCCCGAGTCCGTCGCGGAGGCCATGAAAGGCAACGAGAGAGTCCTGGAAGCCCGGCTGGCCGACGCGAGGTTCTACTGGGATCTCGACACGAAGAAGAGCTTCGACGTCCTGCTGGACGGCCTGAAAGGGGTCGTTTGGCACGAGGGCTTGGGCACTCTCTATGATAAATCTCAGCGGCTCAAGGCGCTCGCTGGAGTGATGGCCGACTCTTGGTGTCCGGCCAAGAGGGAGGCGGTCGAGCGGGCCGCTCTATTCTGCAAGGCGGACTTGGCGAGTGAGATGGTCAAGGACGGCAAGGAGTTCACCGGCCTTCAGGGAGCGATAGGCGGAGAGTACGCGAGGAAATGGGGAGAGCCTCCCGAAGTAGCCGAAGCGATCAGGGATCACTACCTGCCCCGATTCGCCGGGGACCGCATTCCGCGCTCCATTCAAGGCGCCGTTCTGAGTGTGGCCGACAGGGTTGACAACATAGCAGGCGGCTTCGCCGCGGGAAAGATCCCGACCGGATCCGAGGATCCCTACGCGCTCAGAAGGGCGGCGAACGGTGTCATAAGGATCCTGCTTGAGCTGAAGCTGCACGCCTCAATGGGCGACGTCTTCCGTGAATCCTGCCGGCTGATTGAGTCGTTCGAGACAGCCCAAGGGAAAGACCTCTTGAAGGACGTGCTGCATTATTGGGTCTCCAGAGGGGACGCGCTCTTCGCGGAAAGGGGGGTCCCTTATGATATCGCGGACGCCGTCTTGTCGGTCGGCTTCGACGATCCCATTGATGCCTGGAAGCGATGTGAGGCGTTGATGAAGTTCCGGGCGGACGAGAGCTTCGCGGCGCTCGTCATCGGGTTCAAGAGGGCGGCCAATATCCTCAAGAACAACGAAGAGGGCCTGGGGCTTACCCTTGATCAGAAGGACCTCGAAGAGGAGGCCGAGCGCGAGCTGCTCGGCTCCACCGAGAGCGCCTGGAAAGGCGTGGAAGAGGCGCTTTCAAGAAGCGGATACGAGGACGTCATAAGCACTCAGCTTGGATTGCGCCCCGCGATAGACAGGTTTTTCGATGACGTCCTTGTGATGGACCCGGACGACGAGCTGCGCGCGAGAAGGCTCGCGATACTGCGCCGGGTGCACGCCCTTTTCTTGAAGACGTGGGATCTCTCGAAGATCGCCCTTGAAGCTCAATGAGACCTATCAAGATCGTCCTGCTAATCGCGTTCTTCGCCGCCGTCCTTCCCGGCTGTGCCTCGAGCCCTCCGCGCAAGCTCATGGGTGCGTACCGGTTTCCCGACGGCAAGCTCATCAGCGTTCGCAAGAGCGAGGACAAGACCCTACGCTACCGAGTCTACCAAACCGGCGAGAGCAGCCGGCTCTACAAGAAGAGGCGGCTGAGATATGTATCGGGCCCTGGGTTCGCAGCTCGTACTCCGGTCACATTGGTCGTTGATTTCAAAACAGACGAGCAGGGCTTTGCCACGGGACTGACGTGGCGGGCCGAGGACCGACCCGTGGAGTCGGCCGACAGGGTCGTTGGGCAGGAGTGGGTGACTTTTGCCGGCGGCGACGCGGAGTTATTCGGCCGCCTCGATCTGCCGGAAGGGCCTGGGCCTCATCCGGCGGTCGTTCTCGTACACGGATCGGGGAAGGACGCGGCTACCGACTACTTCTCGAGCTGCGACTTCTTCGCCGCCAACGGGATAGCCGCTCTGACGTTCGACAAGAGGGGGACCGGTCGCTCCGGAGGGGACTACACCTTTGACTTTAGGGGCCTGGCAGAGGACGTGGTCGCCGCCGTGAGCCTGCTCAAGAGACATCCCGAGGTGGACGCATCCCGCATTGGGCTGGCCGGCTACAGTCAAGGCGGTTGGGTGGGACCTCTGGCGGCGTCCATGACGGATGACGTCGCCTACGTGATAGTGAGCTACGGCATGATCGAGTCCCCGGCGGAGGAGGCCCGTCTGGAAACGCGGGAGATAATGAGAAAGCGAGGAGTGGATGAGGAAAACCTCAAACGGGTGGATGAGCTCACGCTTGCCGGGGTTAGGGTCATCTCGAATGGGTTCCGAGAAGGATGGGATGAGTTTGACGCCGTCAAGAAGAAGTACGAAGACGCCCCTTGGATGAAGCAGCTTTCGGGGACGATTCTCGACCGGCTGGTGAAGTATCCACACTGGCTTGTGAGGCTGTTCGGGCGTTTCGAATCCCCCAAGCACTTGCCCTGGTTCTATGATTCCTCCGAAGTGCTGGATGAGCTGTCCATTCCAATGGTCTGGATTCTGGGAGGCAAGGACGAAAGCGCCCCGAATCAGCTGACGATCCCCAAGCTTCGCGCGTATCGTGCAGAGGGAAAGCCGTACGAGCTCATACTCTTTCCCGATGCCGCTCACGGAATGCTGGAGTTCCGCGAAGAGGAGGGGGTGCGTATGTACACTGGATACGCGACGGACTACTTTCGGACCGAAGTCGGCAAGGCGCGCGAGCTATCAGGTTTGGATTGAGAGAAACAACAACCAAGTTCGCTGCTGAATCCATGAGTCGCCGGCGGCTTGCCATAGTCCGACTGTTCGGCGCGGAGAATTCGCCGAAGTTTGTACGGCCTTGCCGCAGGCGGGCTCGGTGTCGGGCGCCGATCCGCAGGATCCGGTATCGCCGTCCCCCTTATCCCGCCTCCGGTACACCGGGAGCCGCGAGATCCGAAGAACGGAGTTTTCAGGCACATCCCCGGATGCCCTATATATTGTGCTTATGCGAAGACCCGGCACGATATGTCGTGTTTGCGCAATGGCTTAGGCCGATTTTCCTTGACATAGCATGAAGAGAGCCGCTATACTTCACCGAGTATTGGCTAAACGCGTTGGTTGTCTTAGAGCATGGCGCTGAAGGGATGTCGTCCCTTCTCGCCTGAAGCGTCGGGGAGCTTCGGCCTGGTAACTGCGCGATTTGTACTAGCGACAGGGTGAGACCGCCCAAATTATGTGGGCCGAACGGGCATGGTGATTATGCGTCATGAGACCGGCGGCCCTAACTTATTTTACGGCAAAGAGGAAATATGGAGCGGGTTAGTGGCCCGTAGCTTGCTCTATGCAGAGGCGGAGTAGACGGGCCCGGAGGTACGTCGTGGGACTCCTGCTCAGATTAGGCAGGCTAAGCGGGAGGAGCTGTGTTTCCGGAGTGAGTAGCAAAACTGTTCCAGCGAGGAAGGGAGTGATACCATGAACAGGTTCCTGTCCAAGATGAAGGGCCTCGTCGTCGAGGAGGAAGGTCAGGACATCGTTGAGTACGCCCTGTTGGCCGCCTTTATAGCCATTGTGGCTGTCGCGATTCTTGTCCAGATGGCCCCCCTGATTCAGGGAATCTATCAGCGTGTCCTCGACGCGCTTGCGCAGGCGTAAGTAGTTCGAGTAAGTTGATGTTCTGCGGGGCGGGGTCCAAGCCTGCCGGACCCCTCCGCCGAACTTCACGATGTTGGGTCTGTCCCTTGGACGGGCCGGCCCGCTCCGAGGGTGGGTCCGAAGGCTCTTTGCCGAAAGACTACCGCCCTCTTTCCAGCCTCTGCGGTGTTTTCGTGCGGTGCCGGTCGATGTGACGGTTTCAAAGGAAGTGCTGTTTTTTGCGACCGCGCATACGGCCTGCTCTTGCACACCGGTCATCGAGGGGGTCGGAGGACGACATGAGAAGGTTGTTTTCCAAATTCAGAGGTCTGGCGAGTGACGAAGGCGGCCAGGACATAGTAGAGTACGCCCTTTTGGCTGCGTTCATTGCGATCGTAGCCGCCGCGATTCTGATTCAGATGGCCCCCTTGATTCAGGGGATCTATCAGCGGGTGCTCGACTACCTGGCGCAGGCCTAGCCGCGGTTTTCCGCGGGGCGCCGATCGGTTGGCTTTTTGGCCTGTGCCCGGCAGGTCTGTTTTCCAAGGCGCCGCTGTGTCGGGCTTACCCGATCACGCTATTGTCGCGAGGTGTCGCCGACGGCCAGGCCTAGTTGGCGGGCCTCGACGGTCGGAGCATGGAGCCTAACAACCTCAAATGGGCGGTCTACTCGGTCGTGCTGGCCCTCGTGGCGGCATGCGGCGTCTTAGACTGGCGTACGAGGAGAATCCCCAACGCGCTTACTATCCCGGCTATCGGCGCCGGCCTCGCGCTGCACGCGCTGTCGGATGGCGGGGCCGGGCTGGCTTTCTCAGCGAAAGGCCTGGCCTTAGGGGCGGGCTTGTTTTTTGTGCCCTATTATCTGGGCGGCATGGGCGCGGGTGACGTGAAGCTGATGGGAGCGGTGGGGGCGCTCCTTGGGTGGCGGATGACCCTGATTGCCCTTTTCTACACGGCCCTCGCGGGCGGGCTGTGCGCGGTCTTCGTAATGCTCCGGGCAAGAGCCGTGAAGAGCAGCTTCACCCGCATGGACACCATGTTTCGGCTTCTTTTCGCGAACAAGAGGTTCCCCGCGGCCGATACGATTCAAGGGAGGAGTGTGACCATCCCGTATGCGCTTCCCGTGGCCCTGGGGACGGCGGCGGCGCTCCTTCTGGGATCGCCGCTCGGCTAATAGTCTGAAAACGTGAAGGTTATGTGAAGACATATTTGTGGTCTTTGTTGAGCCACTGGGCCGGGACCTGGGTTATACTGTGGGATACAGTGGTCATACCAGCCGGACCCGGTCGGAACGCCGCGGTCCGGCTGAAGCGACATCGAACTTTGAGAGTGGGGGCGGCCATGAGAAGGCTGAGACCAAGATCAAATGACGCGATAAAAGGAAACGCCGTAATAGAGGTGGCCATTGTATTGTCGTTTCTGTTGATGGTCCTCTTCGGCATAATAGACTTCGGGCGCGCCTGGTGGAACAGCAACATAATGCACACCGCCTGCCGGGAGGGAGCGCGGCTTGCCGCCGTGACCGCCCCGGCCGATTCGGCCGACGTCATCCAGAGAATCAGGGACGTGCTGAGCACGGCCGCGATCAACCCCGACCCGAGTGATATCAGGCTGTCGTGGCCCAGCGACCCCAATGATCCGCTGGCCCCGGTGATCGTTCAGATAAATTACGACTTTGACCTCATAGCCGGGCCTGTGCTAGGGATCATCCCTGGGACTATTCCGTTGTCGGCAAGGTGTGTCATGAAATGGGAGGGAGGGCCCTAGCGGTACCGCGCTGGGGCCGCCGCGAAAGGCATAGGCCGGCGATGAATCGGCTGAGATACGCCGGCCGCGGACCCTGAGAAAGGATGATCGCGAGTGGCTAGAAATAGGGGCAGTTGGGTATTGGTACTTGGGATTCTGTTGGCGATCCTGGCGGCGGCCTCCGTTTACTCCTTCATGGAGCAGCAGCAGGCGCTGGCCCAGAAAGGCTCGATGATCGACACGGCGCCGGTGGTGGTCGCCACCACCGACCTTCCATTCTCGACAAAGCTCGAGCCCATTCACATGAAGGTGATCCCCTACCCGGTCGAGGCCGTTCCCAGCGGGGCGGTATCCGACCCGGACAGCCTGGTCGGGCAGACTCTCAAGGTCTTCGTAGTGACGAACGAGCCGATCGTCAACTCGAAGCTCTCGTCCCGCGGAGGCGGTCTCTCGGTGCGCATACCCGAGGACATGAGGGCCACCAGCGTCAACGTCAACGTGGCCTCTGGGGTGAGCGGTTTCGTTCTTCCCGGCGACCGGGTGGACATCATGGTCACGGTGGACAGGCCCGGCGCCAAGCAGGAGGCGATAACGAAGACGATACTCCAGAACGTCGAGGTTTTGGCGGCCGGAGCGAAGACCCAGGCACAGAGCGATAAGCCCATCCAGGTCCAGTCGGTGACCTTGATGTCGGGTCTGGACGGGGCTCAGAAGCTTGCCCTGGCGACACAGGAGGGAAGCCTCCACCTCGCGTTGAGAAACCCCGAGGATCTCGGTGAATTCCTACTTGGCAGGCTGACCACCGAAGATCTGCTCGCGGACGAGACCAAGAAGAAGAGTCCCGAGCCGACGAGGACGGTGGCGGTGAGAAGAGCCCCTAAGCCGATCGTTCCCCCGCGACTGGTTTTCCTGGCGGTGGATAGAACGGAGCGGGTGTGCCGGCTGAACGTCGAAGGAGAAGTCTCCAGGCAGCTAAGAGAGGGAGACAGCTTCAAGACCTGGACGGTGATCAGAATCCATGAGGAAGGCGCGGACGTCCGGGACGGCAAGACGGGTAAGGTGTTCAATCTGTCCAGGCTTTCCATGGTGCCTCAGAGCTAGCGGGAGAGGGGGTGCAGACCCCATGCTGAACAAACTAAACGAAAGAGACGGCATAGCGGTTGTCTGGGTTGCTATCGGGTTGGCCTCAATACTGGGCTTCGCGGTTCTGGCTCTGGATCTATCCGCCATCCAGACGGCGCGCACCCAGCTTCAGAACGCGGCTGATGCCGCCGTTCTGGCGGCGGTCCCGGAGCTGATCCCCGGCGGCGCCTCTCTTCAGGAGCGAAGACAGGACGCTACGCAAATGGCCATAGCTTTCGCCCGGATGAACAGGGCGCTGATCGACGAGAGCGTGGGCCCCGTTGTCATAGACGCCGGGGACGTGACGTTCCCCGAAAAAAACCGGGTGACGGTGACGACCCACAGAACGGTTGCCACGGGGGACCCGGTCAAGACCCGGTTCGTACAGCTCATACCTCCTTTCGGCGACGGGCTGGCCGATGTGACCGCGGATGCGACCGCGGAGATTCTGGGCGCGGGCGGAACGAGGGGGTTCTTCCCCTGGGCGCTGCCTGACCGTTACGATGACAGAGATGACAACGGGCAATGGGATGATCCGGATCCGTTCACGGACACGAACGGCAATGGGCAATGGGATCCGGGTGAGCCCTATGAGGATGAGAACAAAGACGGAGTCTATACGCCCGGGGATTTCTATGACCCCATATTGACGGGCTACCAGACTCCCGCAGACGCGGGGATACTGCTCGAGGTCAAGCAGGGAGACCCGCAGATGACCCTCGTGCCCGGGTTCTACTTCGCCGTTCGTTTTCCTCCTGAGGACTACTATACCGGCGAGTCGCCCCAGAGCGGCGCCAGCGTCTACAAAGAGTGGATAATCAACAAATCGCCGTATCTAGTGAAGATCGGCGACGTGTTGCGTGTCGAGGGCGGAAACATGCAGGGCCCTACTAAGCAGGGCCTGAACGATATCATAAACGGGTGTCCTACCTCATACTATGATCCGGCCGACGGCCGAGTGAAGCAACACGGCCATCCGTCTGCGGAGCCTTGTCCAAGGATAGGCGCGATCGCGTTCTTCGATCCGTCGGATATCCAGGGGGCTGCGGACAAGTACGTCACAGTGGTGAAGCTCTCTCACTGGTTTATCGAGAGCATAGCCGATCCCCAGAATACGGTTTACGGAAGGCTATTGGAGATAGTGGATCCCAACGCCGTGCCGGGGGACCCGTCGGGGGGTTTCATTTACGTGGTGAGGCTGGTAGAGTAGGACGGTTTGAAACAACAAGTTCTGATGGCGTTTGCCGGGATGGCCGCGAGGTCGCGTACTCCCGGAGATATGGTGACGTCCCGGTCGATTGGCCGGGCTTTCAAGAGAATGAAGCAGGAGCCCGGAAGGGTCGGCGGGTTCCGTGGTTTCAGCGGCCGGTTCGGACCGGCCGGCATTGTCCCGGCCCCTGCGTTGTGTGAACCGCATGGGGGTACCAATCATGTCGAAGATCTTCAAAGATGAATCGGGCATCGCGGTTATATGGGTCGCGATAGGCATGTCCTGTATCGTGGGCTTCGCCGTTCTCGCTCTTGACCTGAGCGCCATCCAGACCACCAAGACTCAGCTTCAGAACGCCGCGGACGCGGCGGTCCTGGCGGCGGCTCCCGAGCTTGTGCCCGGCGGGGCCTCGCTTCAGGAACGGAGGCAGAACGCGAGGCAGATGGCCATCGGCATCGCCGCCTTGAACAGGGCTTTCATAGACAGGACGGTCGGGCCGGTCAACATCGGCGCCGGAGACGTCACTTTTCCCGAAGAAAACCGGGTTACGGTTACGACCCACAGAACGGTCGCCACGGGAGACGCCCTTCGCACCTATTTCATACAACTTCTTCCGCCGTTCGGGGACGGGCTCGCCGACGTGACCGCGGACGCTACCGCGGAGATAATGCCCGCTGGGGGTACAAGAGGGTTCTTCCCTTGGATGCTGCCGGACCGATTCCAGGACAATGACGGCGACGGCGAGTGGGATGATCCTGATCCTTTCACCGACACGAACGGTAACGGGGACTGGGATCCGGGTGAGCCGTACGTGGATGAGAACAAAGACGGCGTCTATACGCAGGGGGACTTCTACGACCCGATCCTGACCGGCTACAACACCCCGGCGGACGCCGGTGTATTCCTGCCGGTGAAACAGGGAAACCCCCAGGACGCGCTTGTAGCGGGCTTCTACTATCCAGTGCGTTTCCCGCCGACGGGTTACTACACGGGCGAGGCACCCCTTGGCGGAGCGGCCGTTTACAAGGACTGGATTATCAACAAGTCTCCGTATCTGGTCCAAATAGGCGACGTGTTGCGTGTCGAAAACGGGAACATGCAGGGGCCTACGAAGTCGGGCACCAGGGATATCATTGACGCTTGCCCGACTTCGTACTACGACAGCTCGGACAATACAGTGAAGGGGCACAGCCATCCCGAGTCCGTTCCGTGCCCGAGAATAGGCGCGATAGCGTTCTTCGATCCTGAGAACATTCAGGGCGGCTCTGATAAGCTGGTGACCGTCGTCAAGATCTCTCACTGGTTCATTGAGAGCGTTGGTCAGCCTCAGAACACGGTGTACGGGCGGCTTCTGGAGATAGTGGATCCTAACGCGGTCCCGGGGCTGCCGTCCGGAGGCTTCATTCACCTAGTGCGGTTGGTTGAGTAAGGCGAGCCTTTTTTCGATAAGTTATATAGCGACGGCGTAATCCCGAATGTTGGCTTTTGTCGCCCGCGCCCGGCCGTTCCGGTCGCGCGGGTCTTTGGAGAGCACAAGTGCCCGACGAGATTTCCGTATTGATAGTAGATACCGACGAGCGGTCCAGGGCCACGATAAAGGGGCTGCTGGCAAGCATGCCGTTTGCGGCTGTGGTCGGCGACGCTCCCGACATAAAGAGAGGTCTTAAGCTGGTGAAGCAGCTCAAGCCCGATTTGGTCATAATGGAGCTCTCTCCGGTCAAGGATGCCTTGGAGGCCGCCGAGAAGATCAAGACCGAGCATCCTCGCACTTCGGTATTCGTGGCGGCGTCCGACCCGGGGGCGGAAGTCATCCTTATGGCTATGAGGGCCGGAGCCTCCGAGTTTCTCTCGCGCCCAGTGAACGGCACCGACCTCGGCGCGGGGCTCAAGAAGCTCGCCGCGAGACTGGACAGGGATGCCGCGGCGGCCCGAGAGTCGGGCAAGATCGTGACCGTTTTCAGCAACAAGGGGGGCGTGGGGGCCACTACCATTGTGACGAACCTGGCGGTCAGTCTCGCTCAGGAGACCGGCCAGAAGGTGGTTATCGCGGATCTTGATCTCGAGCTCGGGGACGTTACGATGTTCCTCAACATGAAGCCCCGCTACTCAATAACCGACGTTGTGAGCCAGGGATCGAGAATCGAGTCCAGCTCCGTGCACAGCGCGCTGGCAAAGCACGAGTCCGAAGTATTCGTGCTCGGCGAGCCCGCCAGGCCGGAGGACGCCGACGGTATTACACCAGAGCAAGTTGGGAAGATCCTAAACAATCTCAGGCAGATGTTCTCCTATGTGATCGTTGACACGTCCCACACTTTCGAAGAGAGAACCCTGGAGGTTTTGGACGTATCCGATCTCATCCTCTTGGTTGTGTTGCTCGATCTGCCGAACATTAGAAACGTTCAGAGGTGTCTGGACGTTTTCAACAGGCTTCCGGGCTACGACAGCGAGAAAGTGAAGCTCCTGGTTAACCGCTATCTGCCCGATCTGCAGATCGGAATACCTCAGGTGGAGCAGACACTCAAGACCGAGGTCTATTGGAAGATTCCGAACGACTACGGGCGCGTGATAAACTCGGTCAACTCCGGCACGCCGCTGGTGAGCATGGACGGGGAGTCCCCCGTTGCCGGCAGCTTGAAGAATCTGGCGCGCGACATAGCCGGGCTGCCTCAAGTGGAAGAGCCTTCTCAACATAAGAAGAAGAAATCCTCCGTGCGGCTTAGATTGTTCGGAAACAGAGACGATAAGTCCGAAAAAGGAGAGAGCTGATGGCACTGCGAGATCGTTTAAGGGACCGTCTGGGGAAGACGGCGCATCAGCCCGTCCACTCGACGGCTGCCCGCAAGACGCCCCGGGCGGTGACGACCGGCGATAGCTTTCAGGATCTCAAGGCCAGGATTCACAGGAAGCTCATCGAGCGGCTTGATCCGGACACGCTCGAGAACATGGACAGGGAGACCCTCAAGCAGCAAATCCGCCCCATTGTGGAGACGCTGCTGACCGACGAGGGTGTCTTCCTCTCGCTGGACGATAGGGAGCGGATGATTCTCGAGATAAACAACGAGACCTTCGCTCTGGGACCCATCGAGCCCTATATGCACGACCCCGAAGTGGCGGATATTCTGGTCAATGGGCCGGATCAGGTTTTCATAGAGCGCTTCGGAAAGCTCGAGCTGACGCCCGCCACCTTCAAGAACGACGCGCATCTCATGCAGATGATAGACCGGATCGTCTCCAACATAGGAAGGCGCATAGACGAGTCGTCTCCCTACGTTGACGCGCGCCTCCCGGACGGGTCGAGGGTGAACGCGATCATCCCGCCGCTTTCCCTCGACGGCCCGATGCTTTCCATCAGGCGGTTCGGCGTAAACGTCCTCGGCATAAACGACCTGCTGCGGATAGGCACGCTCACCCAGGAGATGTCCGAGGTGCTCAAGGCGTGCGTCAAGGCACGGCTCAGCATGCTCATATCGGGCGGTACGGGCTCCGGAAAGACGACTTTGCTCAACATACTTTCCGCGTTCATTCCCCATGACGAGAGGATAATCACAATAGAGGACTCCGCCGAGCTCCAGCTCCAGCAGCCGCACTGCGTGAGGCTGGAGACGCGGCCGGCCAATATCGAGGGCAAGGGGCAGGTCACGCAGAGGGACCTCGTTAGAAACGCCCTCAGGATGAGACCGGACAGGATCATCGTGGGCGAGGTGAGGGGCCCCGAGGTCATGGACATGCTCCAGGCCATGAACACGGGCCATGAGGGTTCGCTGACGACCCTTCACTCCAACAGCACCCGGGACGCCCTTACGCGCCTTGAGACTTTGATGCTGATGGCCGGGGTCAATATCCCCGCATCGGCCATGCGTGAGATGATGAGCACGGCCTTGGATGTGATAGTCCAGGTCGCCAGGCTGAGCGATGGGTCGCGAAAAGTCGTCAGTGTTTCGGAGGTCGTGGGCATGGAGAGCGACGTGATATCCATGCAGGAGGTCTTTGCCTTCAAGAAGACCGGTATCGGCGATCGCGGCGCCGTTCTGGGTGAATTCAGGGCGACGGGTGTGAGGCCCAGGTTCGCGGAGAGGCTGAAGGTTGCCGGCATAGATCTGCCGGCGGAGATCTTCGGTCTGTCGAGGTTGTGATATGCTGCTTGCAGCCGTAATATCGGCATTTTTGGCGGTGGTTCTGCTTGTCTGGGGGGCGTACAGGTATCTTTCGCAGGGTCCCGACGAGACCGAGCGCCGAGTGAGAGCCAGAATGCAGGCGCTCGGGCACGGAGGCGAGCCGGTTGCCCTTCCCAGCTTGCTGCGGGATGAGCATCTCAGCGAGATCCCGACGTTCGACAGGGCGCTTCATCGATTCGGCATCGCCCGCCGTCTAGAGCTTCTGCTGAAACAGGCCGACATGAAGATGAAGGTGGGGGTTCTGATCCTCTTGATGCTGGTGCTGGCGGCCCTCGGCTTCGTTGTCGTGAACTGGATTACGGGTCACCTGCTTCTGGCTCTTGCGACGGCTTTTCTGCTGGGCGCGATACCCATATTCCACGTCAAGAGAAAGAAGGCCGTCAGGATAAGACGCTTCGAGCAGAACTTCCCGGACGCCCTGGACCTGTTCGTGAACGCTCTCAGGGCGGGCTACGCGTTCAGCGGGGCGATGAGCATGGTCGCCGAAGAGGCCCCCCCGGCCGTGGGGAAGGAATTCGCGATTGCGTTCGAGGAACACGAGCTTGGGATGGAGACCAAGGATTGTCTGTTGAACATGGTAGAGCGCGTGGACAGCTTGGATCTGAAGCTCTTCGTGACGGCGATCATAATACAGAGGGAGACCGGGGGCAATCTCGCTGAGGTTCTGGATAAGATCAGCTACGTGATAAGGGAACGCTTCCGGATTCTGGGAGAGGTGAGGGCCTACTCGGCGCAGGGCAGGTTCTCGGGGCTGGTCCTTGGGCTGCTGCCGATCATAATGGCTGTGATCTTCACAATCATGGTACCCGACTACATGGTGGTTCTGATCACGGATCCCATGGGGAAGATACTGCTCGGAGCTGCCGTAATACTCCAGATATTGGGCTTTGTAACGATCAGGCGCATCGTCAACGTGAGGGTGTGAAATGGACCCCGTAGTCTACCTCTACATAGCCGTTGCCTTGGTGTTCGCCGCCGTGCTCTTTATTGCGGTCGCCTTCTCCAGGATGATCGCCAGGCCGTCGGCGGTTGTGGACGAGAGACTGAAGGACATCTCCGTCTCGGGGGAGGCCGGTGGCGACCTGCGCCTCATGGTGGGCTCCAGGAAGGACAACCTCCTGGAGAAGTTTCTGGGCAAGCTGTCCGGGCTCGTTCCGCAGGCCTTCAGGCCCTATGACGTCAGGACGATGCTGGTGCAGGCGGGGTACAGGCGTCCAAGCGCCGTGGCCGTCTACCTGGGCTCGAAGCTCCTGCTGGCGGTTGTGCTTCCCATAGCCGTTTTGAGCCCAGGCGTGGTGCTGGGGCAAGGAGGTCCGGCTTTCCTGGCCTTGGCGGTCGCCCTTTTTCTCCTGGGCTGGTTCGTGCCCAATATATTCATTTCTCGAAAGATCGCCCACAGAAAGACCGAAATTATACATGCGTTGCCTGATGCCCTGGATCTGATGGTCGTCTGCGTGGAGGCGGGTCTGGGGCTCAACGCCGCCATCCTTAGGGTGGGTCAGGAGACGAGGCTAACCAGCCCCGAGCTGAGCGGTGAGCTGAGGCTCGTGAATCAGGAGATCCTGGCGGGCAAGCCGAGGGCCGAGGCGCTGAGGAACCTGGCGGCGCGCACGGGCGTGGACGATATGAAGTCGCTGGTGGGCATGCTGGTTCAGACGGACAAGCTCGGCACCAGCATAGCGTCCTCTCTTAGGATCCAGGCGGATTCCCTGAGGACTAAGAGGCGTAATAGAGCGGAAGAGGCCGCCAGGAAAGTGGCCGTCAAGCTGGTCTTCCCTCTGGTCTTGTTTATTTTTCCCGAATTGCTGGTGGTCCTGATCGGACCCGGCATGCTGGGGCTCTTCAGAGCCCTGGGTCAGGTGGCAGCTGGTCAGTAGTAGAGGTTCTGGTCTGGGAGCGTGCCATCCCCAAAATCGCTCTGCGAGCGAATCGGAGGTGCAGCTTATGCCGTGGAACATCATCCTTATCGTGGCAGCGATAGTACTAGGGTTGCTCTACTTCAACGTGAGAGCCGCCCGGAAGAGGCGCGAGAGCGGGAATAAGTAGCGTCCACGCCTACGAGCCGGGGGAGGGAACGCATGCGTTCCCTCCCCCTTTTTCTATGGTGCTCCGGCCGAGATCCGGGTGGAATCGGCTCCCGGAAGGTGATAGTTTGGAGGCGGTTTAGGTATTTGAAGACCGGCGTGCGGCCGAAGCCGGACCGCGCTGAAGGGACCAAGCGTTGGCTAACGGGGACTCAAGGCGAGGCAAGGAGGATAGACAGGTGACGAAGAGAGGTTCTGTGGCCCTGACCGTTGTGATCGCGAGCTTCGTTTTCTGTGGACATAGCTGGGGCGACGTGGGAGTGGGGCCTCGGTTGGGCGTATCCTTCGATCCGGATCAGGCCCACGTAGGCTTTCACCTCGCTTTTGACGAGTTCTTCCCCGGCTGGGCCTTCCAACCCAATCTGGAGATCGGGGCCGGCAGCGACGCCACGGTCTTTGCGCTCAATTTCGAAGCCTTGCACAGGTTTCCCGATGCGGCGAACGATCTCAGGGGCTACCTCGGTCTTGGATTGGGCGTGAACTTCACGGACGCGGATGAGGTCTTGGTCTATTCGCACAGATCGGGGTCACGCGAGTGGTTCGACGACGACGACACGAGCATGGGCTTCAACGTTCTCGTCGGATTGGAGAAGAGAGTCCCCGTCGGCGATCTTTTCTTCGGCGAGCTCAAGATAGGTCTCGCCGACAGCCCCGATGCCAAGATCACGTTCGGGTGGACGCTCTTCGGGCCGTTTTCCGATTGGTAGAATGCAGTCATGAAGGAGCAGAGTGTGGATGAAGCGGGCAGGGAGTACCGGGGAGAGTTTCCCCTTGTGCCCCTGGTGAGCTCGGTCCTTTACCCCCTCGACGTGAATACGTTCCAGGTTCATCTTACCGAGACCACCAAGCTGCTCTCTACCGCCAAGGAGAGGGATGACACGGTCGTCCTTTATTTCTTAGGAGACGCCGAGGAGGTCCTCGCCGAGGGCGATCTGCCCGTAGTCGGTCTCGCCGCCCGCATCTTGGACAGAATCACTTTGCCGAACGAATCCTATCAAGTCACGTTTCAGGGACTGGCGAGGATACTGATAACGGAAATCGCAGGCACGGAGCCGTTTCCCGTGGTCAAAGTCGAGCCCGTCAGGGAACGGGAGTACGATTCAAAGGAGCTGGCGAAGCTTGCGGCCGAGGTGGTCGAACGATGCGAGCTTCTGGTCGAGTCCGACCAGCGATACTCACAGGAGACCGTTCAGATTCTCCGGCTCAACCTGGGAGATCCGGGAAGGCTGGCGGATCTCGTGGCCGGCCGATTCAGCTTCGAGCTATCGGGCCGGCGTAAGATCCTGCAGCTCGTCGACGTGGAGGAAAGACTCAAGGCCCTCCTTCCTCTTCTGGACGAGGAAATAAAGAAGAGCAGGCTGCTTTCCGACATAGTTCAGAGAACGAAAGACGGCATAGAACAGAGTGAGAGGCGGCAGTTCCTCAAACAGCAGCTTGAGGTGATCAAGGCGGAGCTGGGAGAGGCTACGCAGCAGGAGATACAGCACAAGGAGAACATGGCGAGGCTCGAAGCGTCGCTTCTTCCGTCCAACGTCAAGCGGGTGGTGAGGCGCGAGATCGCGCGCCTCGGGGCGCTTGCGTATGCCTCGAAAGAGTACAGCGATACGCTGTGCTACCTCAGGCAGTGGGCCTTCAGTCTGTCGTGGGAGCAACCCAAAGAAAGGTCGATCGACGTCGGCCGGGTCCGGTTGAGTCTCAACAACGATCATTTCGGCATCGGCTACGTCAAAGAGAAAATCGTGGAGTATCTTTCCGTTCTCAAGCTCAAGCCGGACTACGCCGGGCCCACGCTGTGCTTGGTAGGTCCCGCGGGGGTCGGCAAGACTTCGGTGGCGCAATCGGTAGCCAAGGGGCTCGGCCGCAAGTTCGTCACCGTGAGCCTGAAGACGGGGGCGCTTGAGTCGGACGTGGCAGGAACGGATAGAAGCTATGCCGAAGCCACCCCGGGCAAGATCATGCAGGCGATAAGGGAAGCCGGGACAATGGACCCCGTTATTGTGCTGGACAGCATAGACGGGATAGATGAAGAGGTGAACGACGACACCGTCTTGGCTCTCTACGAGCTTCTCGACCCCGCCAAGCGGAGCCGGTTTACGGACAGATACCTCGGGTTTCCGTACGACCTGTCCAATGCGCTGTTTCTTACCACGGCCTCGGTTGATTATGACATCGCGACGTTGCTTCTCGAGCGTCTCGAGCTTGTGCATCTGGCCGGTTACACGGGCGCCGAGAAGCTGGCGATCACTCTGGATCATCTCCTGCCGGCTCGAATCGAGGCCTTCGGGCTCGACAAGACGGATCTCGCCGTGGACAGAAAGACCCTCAGGTGGCTCGTTCATTCTTACACCCGGGAGGCCGGCCTGAAGGAGCTTACAACCCTGCTGGACACGATCTGCAAGAGGAGGGCGGCGGAGAAAGTCGCCGGGGCATCGTACGAGCCCGATCTCGGGCGCAGGGACATCAGGCGGTACCTGGGGAATCCGAGGTACCCGAGATTGACGAGGACGTCGGAAGTGGGAGTGGCGACCGGCCTTGCCTGGACCAGCGAGGGCGGAGACCTGCTCATTATCGAGGCGCTCAAAATGAAAGGTAAGGGCGAGCTTGTCTCCACGGGCCAGCTGGGGCAGGTGATGGAGGAGTCCGTCAAGGCCGCGCACAGCTACGTTCGCTCACGCGCCGACATGCTCGGCATAAAGGCGAGAGACATCCAGTCATACGACATCCACATACACTTTCCCGAGGGTGCTATTCCGAAAGACGGTCCTTCGGCGGGCGTGGCGGCCACATTGGCGATCGCCTCCATTCTCAGCAACAAGCCCATAAGGGCGGATCTCGCCCTTACGGGCGAGGTGACCCTGACGGGGAAGGTGATCGGGGTAGGCGGAGTCCGGGAGAAGATAATGGCGGCCTACCGGGCCGGCGCTCACGACGTCATACTTCCCAAACAGAATGAGGATGACCTGAGAGACGTTCCCGACGACGTTCTGCGCAAGATGAAGCTCATACTTGTTGACAAGATGGATGAGGTGCTCGAGAAGGCGCTGGAGGATGCGGCCGGCCCCCGCGCCTCCGGGCCGGCGGGCGTTCGTAAGGCCGCCAAGAAACGATGAGCCCCCGGGGAGTGCTGCGAAACACCGCGTTGGGTCTTCTATCTCTCCCGGCGGCCGCCTCGCTTGGTGAGCCGTTCCCGGGACCCGACCGACGGCTTGACGCCCATGTCGATTCGGGAGTCCTCATCGGCGGATGAGGAGCTCTTCGGATTCGGCGGATCTTTCCCTGAGGAGGTTTCTCCACGCCTATCTGTATCCTATCGCGGCGTAGCCGACGAAGTGGTGGAGGTTGTTGGGTGCCGTGGGACCGAGACCGCCCAGACCTTCGACGTCCAGCGACGCCTCGCTGACGCTCGTGCCGTAGTCGAGCAGCCTCCCTACCAGGGGGCGGGACTCCAATCTCTCTGTAAGGCGCGATGCTACGTTAATCCCGAAGGGCACGGAGAACCTCCCGCACCAGGTGATTCGGTAGTCGGTCACGTCTTCCGGATCAACGCAACTATATAGGAATTTCTTGAGCTTGGGTCGCTCGATCGGCCCGCAAAGGTAGTCCCGAGCCAGGTCCAAGTCGCGGTTCACGGCTTTCTCGTAGCCGTGGATATCCGTTCCGAAATCAGCGTAGCTTTTTCCTCCCCATCCGGAGTCGCCGTAGTGTATCGCGTCGGCCGATGAGATTAGGCATACGTCCTCGCCGAGCTTCCATCCGTTTTCCTCGAAGATCGCCGCCAGAACTTCGGACAAGTCGCCCGCCAGATGCGCAATGGTGTTCCATTCCATATATGGAACGAGGATTGAGACGATCTCGACCTCCCTGTTGTACGCCTGGAGGAACGGCACGATCGCCTCCACGGAGTGCTCCGCCATTTGCATGTCGTTGCTCACCACGTAGTCTTCCGGCGGAAGCCTCTTGATGATCTCTTCTCGAAGGCCCGACGCCTTCACCGGGCCGTAGGGCCCGCGCCACGTCTTGTAGGAGTCGAATACCAGGCGATCGCGGCAGTCGAATACGCGAGCCTTGTGGAAGACGCCGAATATTATGACCGTCTTGCCGCGAATGTAGGGCAGAAGCAGGGAGTACAATCTGCCGGCGTAGTAGTAGTCATCGTGGGGGCAGACGCCGGCGATAAACGACGTGTCATCGGTCCATCCGTGACGATCCTGAAGCGCCCGGCGTTGGGGGACCGCAAGCGCGCCGCATTGGGCAAGGACCCTTTCCATCTGTTCCTCTGTCGTGACGAAGCCGACAACGTCCATTTGGCCCCGCTGATCTCCCTCCGGCTTGATGCCCGCGGCTTCGAGCAATTTCCGTACTTCGGGGTGCGAGGCGGTTTCGGGCCCTGACGGGGCGCCGGCTCCCGTTCGTGGCGCCTGTGTTCGTTCAGAGTCGATCCCGCCCGGCGCGGCGGCGGTTGCCTCCGCCGTCGCCCGCCCGTGCCCGCATGATTCCGGGTCGCTCCCGATCACTCCCGCACGCGATGCCGCTGCGAGAGATACTCCAAAGGCGCACGCCGCGGTCAGAACGATTGAAAACAGCCTGCTCCGGCGCTTCGAAGTAGTGATTCCTTCCGTATTCAAGACCGAGTCAAGCATGGCACCGTCTCCTTTCCCTATCCTGCCGCGGTCAAGGGCTGAAACCGCACCCCCGCCGGGTGCGTCCGATCGTACCCTTTTGTCCATCGGGCTCTTTCAATCAACCTCTGCGTCCTTCCGGTGCTTTCAATCGACTTCGCGTCCTTCGGGCGCGTACATTTGGACTATTGTGTCCGTAGAGCGCCTAATCAAATCCTTGAAATCCGCGATAATCGGCCCTATCGTCTTTTTCGGTTGAGGTACATTGTATCACCAAGCGACCAACTCAGGCCACCCCGGCGACGGAGAAAGGAAGAACCGCCATGAATCCGATGCTCGGACGTTTTAACGGCGCTTTTTGGACCATTGCCCTGGCTGCTGTCTTACTTTGCGCGGGAGCGGTCGATCCCGGCGGGGCGGACCTCGCCTTCTCCGCGGAGGAGGAAGATGCGCACTTTAACGGACAGGCGGAGGGCGAGACGACATCCAAAGGAAAGGACGATGGGGAGGAGCCCGCAAAGCCCGAAGTTCGCGTTGATGAATGGCTGGTTCTCGGCCCCGTGCGGACTCCCTTGCCCGCGTTCAGCGACGAGGGGGAAGAGGAAACCGGACCCGCCGAGCTCCTGGAGTACGAGCATGTATGCCTCGAGGATCTCAGGCCCATAAGAGGCGAAAGCGTCGACTTGATCGGAGGCGGTGACGCGGTGTGGAGCGAGGCATTTGCCGGTACGTCAGGTGTGAGTATCGCCGCGGACACCTCGACCGCCGCCATAGCCTACCTCGCCGCCTACATAGACGTTCCCCGCTGGATGAAGGTCAATGTCGAGGCGCGATGCACCAACCCCTTCGAGCTTACAATAGGCATGGGATCGGTCGTTTCACAAAAGGAAGGGGCCGAGATAGACGACGATGACGCTTGGAGGAAGGGTGACGCGAAACTGGAAAAGGGAAAGCACCTCATGGTCGTCAAGACCGTGTACGTTCCGGCGGATACCCTTGTGGATTGGATTCTCGATGTGAAATTGTCCCCCGGGGAGGATTTTAGCTGCTCGCCTTCAGTCTCGACGGACCCTTTGCGGACCATGAACACCGGCGACGTCCTTGAAGCCACGGTTGTGAGGAACCTCGCCATCTCCCCGGACGGAGAGCTCCTCGCGGTTCAGATGTCCCGAACGGAGCCTCCCGAAGGCGAAGCGGACGGATGGATAGAGATCAGGCGTCTCCCCGGCGGCGACCTCATACGGACGATCAGGGACATGTCGGATGCGTCGCGTTGGGTTTGGGCGCCCACGGGGCACCGCCTCTCCTACGTGGTGTCCGACGAAGGGGTGGGGACGGTGCGCGTAATCGATCTGGAAACGGACACGGTCGAGACCATTATCGAGGATGTTGAGGATTTGCAGGGATACGTTTGGAGTCGCGACGGCTCCTACATCGTATACTCGGTCGGCGTTGAGGCCGAGGAGGATGAAATCGGCATAAAGAGGATGCGAGGGATCTACGACCGCAGGCACTATGAGAGAGATAAGTCGTTCTTGTACGTGTCATCCGTGCCGGCGGGTGTGACACGGAGAATCACGGCGGGCGAGCACAGCTCGTCCATCTACAACGTTCACCCGACCTCCGCCTCGCTTCTGATAGGCAGGTCTTATGAAGATCTCTCCCAGCGACCCTACGATACCAATGAGCTGATCATGCTCGATCTGGACGATCAGAGCGTGGAGGTCATGTTCAAGGACCCTTGGTTGCGCGGAGCAAGGTGGTCGCCGGACGGGAAGAAGATCCTCGTAATCGGCGGTCCGTCGTCCTTCGATGGGATCGGGTCCAACCTGCCGGAAGGCGCGATTCCCAACGACTACGACACGCAGGCCTTCATCTTCGATCCGAAGACCAAAACGGCCGATCCGATCACTCGAGATTTCAAACCCACTATCGACGCAGCCTATTGGCCGAAGCCTGGAGGGAACATCTACTTTGTGGTGGAGGAAGGCGAGTACAGAAACCTCTACCGGTACAACGTCGCCGGCCGGACCTTCAAGAGAATAGACCTGGGGTTCGACGTCGTTCACAGGGGAGTCGTGGCCCGCTACGAAGCGGTGGGTGCGTTCAGCGGATCGAGCGCGGATCACCCGCAGGCGCTCGTGGCGGTAGATCTGTCCGCAGGCAGGGTGCGGCCCTTGCTTGAGCCCGCGGAGGAGCGTTTCGAGCACGTTACGATCGGCAAAGTAGAGGACTGGGACTTCGATGCAAGCTCGGGTGTGAAGATCGTCGGTCGGGTTCACTATCCCCCGGATTTTGATCCGGCGAAGAAATGGCCCTGCATCGTCTATTACTACGGCGGCACCTCACCCGTGATCAGAAGCTTTGGGGGCCGGTATCCCAAGAACCTGTGGGCTTCCATGGGCTACGTCGTCTACGTATTGCAGCCGAGCGGCGCCACCGGGTTCGGGCAGGAGTTCTCCGCGGTCCACGTCAACGACTGGGGCAAGACCACGACCGGCGAGATCATAGAGGGTACAAAGAAGTTCCTTAAGGCCCACGATTTCGTCGATCCCGAACGAGTGGGATGTATCGGCGCTTCATACGGCGGATTCATGACGCAGCTCCTCGTCACTAAGACCGACATATTCGCCGCCGCCGTATCGCACGCCGGGATAAGCGACATTACGAGCTACTGGGGCGAGGGCTACTGGGGCTATCTCTATAGCGGCGTTGCAACGGCCAACAGCTTCCCATGGAACAGGCCCGACATCTATATCGGCCAGAGCCCGCTCTTTGCGGCGGACAAGGTGAACACCCCGCTTCTTCTCCTTCACGGGGCGAGCGACACCAACGTCCCGAGGGGCGAGAGCGAGCAGATGTACACGGCCCTCAAGCTTCTGGGGAAAGAGGTCGAGTACATAAGGGTCGCCGGCGAAAACCACTGGATCTTGGATTACAAGAAGAGGATCGCCTGGTCGAACGCCATTCTGTCTTGGTTCGACAAGTGGCTCAAGGACGAGCCCGAGTGGTGGAACGACATGTATCCGCCGCTCGAGGAAGGCGAGGCGGAACCCGGCGCGGCGGAGGACGAAGCGGCGCCCGAGGGGCCCGAAAGGCTGGGAATGCGCCGGGTCGAGCTTGAAAGATACGGCGACGTTCTCCTGGGCGAGATCACGATGCGGGACGTGGTCATGCACCTGGACGGATGGCATGAGGGATACTTCAACTACTCTCCCGATCGAGAAGTGCTGTCGCTTCTGAAAGACCGGATGGACGGCGTCGAGATGGTCTGGGTCATCGGAACTTGGTGCCCCGATTGTAAGAGGGAGATCCCGAGGCTCTGGAAGATACTGGACGAGATCGGCTATCCCCTCGCGAATGTCAGGGTTTATGCCGTGGCTAGCTCGAGGTTTACCGAAGACATGGGAATCCCACCGACCGTTCTTAGATGGTCGGACGAAGTGAAGGACTGGTATGACGTCGAAGCCGTGGAGACGATCATAGTCATGCGAGACGGCGAAGAGCTGGGCCGCATAGTCGAGGCGCCCGACGGGTCCATGGAGGTGAATCTGTTGGATATCGTGGGGAGGTAGCATCGCCGCGCCGGAAACCCGGACGATCCGCTCTCAACGTCGCCTGAGAGGCGCCGGTTGATGAAACGCCGCACAGACCCTTCACGCAGATTTCGGTAGCGGGTCGGTTTCGGTTTGCCTCCGTTCGCCGGGCGGATCAAGTCTGCGCACCGAAACCGACCCACAGCTCGGACCCACAGCTCGGTTTCGGTTGACTTCCAACCGTCTATTTGGTAAACTACCATAGTAGTCTGTCCCCTGCAGTATCTCGCTTCAGCTTGCCACAATAAGCTTCGCCTCTTGATTCTCCCCGGTCATGAGCGGGTGTCGATTGACGATCTATAGCCTGAAAGAGAGGTAATTCTCCGATGGGGCGAAACACGAGGATCGAATTCATTGTCGCGGCGATTCTTGTCTCAATGTCCATTGCCGCCGGAAGCGCTCTCGCCGGAGGCTCGCTCGATAGACCGCGGGATCCCGTCGTCATCGAGGGCTCCGACCTACCGGGGCTTCAGGGCCTGCCGGTCAATGATATCTCGGCTTTCAGATACGACACCGGCTGGTCACAGATACCCGTCCAGGTCGACGAGCGGAAGTACGTCGACTTCGGGGCCGTATACGACACGACCGACTTCGGCGTCGGGACTGTGACGTACGTTGATTCATTGACTTACACCGGTCCGGACATGGACCCAGCTTTCGACGGCGATGATGAGCTGGTGTTCATGGCCTTCGACGCGGGCGACCGCGCGCCGGCGGGGGCGGGACTTCCATCCGGCGTAGTATCGGATGGGCCGACACTGGAGATGGAGATCGAGGACCCGCTGGACGGCGGCGTCGGATACGTCTACTTGTTCCAGAGCGACGGAAGCCTCTTGCCGGGAGCAGGGGAGGACTATGTCGCCTACTCGTTCAATCCGGAAGGGGGACCCTACATTCCCAATTACAACAGGTACGGCGCCAACCCCGAGAGCTCAGTGGTCTATTCCGATAATTACAGAACATTCTTCTGGGAGATGTGGATTCGCGACGAGCTCAATATCTACGCAGGAGGTTCCAGCGGCGCGGACATACTCGATCGCCATAGAAATCAGTTTGCCCCGGGAGACTGCGGCCGCACCGAGGACACTTTCTCGGCGGGCGAAGGGGTGTTCTTTGCGAACATAGACGGCCCTGTACGGGCCATCCGCTCATACATGGGCGCCAACAGCGGGCCTTTTACGCAGCGTTTGCACCTTTTCTATGGGCAACGTCATGACGTGACGACCTTCTTGAGAGTCCATGAGATAAAGGGGATTATGGATCTCTATGACTACAGCCCCGACGCCGTCGGCATGTCTTATTACAACAATCTCAACACGGGCGGCGTAACCGTGGATGGGCAAGGGGATACGGTCTCCTTGGGCGAGCTCACCTGGGAGATGGTCACCGGGCCTCAGGGGACCCTGGTCGTTTCTCACTCTCTGGAGACCAACATCGATCCTTTCGCGTATACGTCATATTACTCCGATAACGACGATCCTTCCGAAACCCAGTGCACGGGGGACGAGTTCGAGTACGCCGAGAGCGGCGATCACGTGAACCAGACGATACCGGACACGAATCCGCCGTCGCCGCGGTACTTGAACACAACGAGGATCGTCCACTACGAGTCTCCAAGCCAAGCGGTAGGCCTGGCGGAAGAACGGCATGACCAGGCCATGACCCCATTTGCTTTGACGGTGTATCAGTATGCGCCGGACGATCCTCTGCCCGCTTTATCCACCCCGGGAGCTCTTGCTCTTCTCACGCTTATTCTTGTCTTAGGCATTTTGATGCTAAGGAGATCTTCTGAGCGCGGTCGTGTTGTAGGCCGTTTCGAGCCCCGGTGAAGCTGCGTCGCACTTCTCTGGTTAGAACACATCGATCTCGCCGGCCGGGTGAGCTTGATCGGGCATGGTGAGCCTCGGAGAGCCGACGGCTTCCCCTTGGGACAATTCGAGAGGATACCCCGAGAGCCCTCTCTACAGAGGGCATCCCCCCGTACCCGTCCGGCGAAGACACCCCAGCTCGAAGAGCCTCACGGGGAGGATATGTGAAGAAGTGGGGGGGTGATGGGGCTAAGGAGGTGTCCGGCGTATGTGCGGCCTTCCATTTGTCGGGCAGCAATCCCTCGTCATTGCCGTCAATCCTGTTTCTAGGTAATCCCACCAATCCCAACGGAACACTTGACTTAGAGGGCGTCTCGTGCTATGATCAATTGTGCTTCAGCGCACGGAGGGATTCCAATGCAAGATGGCGGAAGAGAGTCCAGCGACATCTTGATGTGATGGCCCAGACCGCTCGTGGCGGGCTGGGTATTCTTATGCCCTGCCATGCGTCGAAGCAGAGTCGTGCCAGCTCGCGTCTTGTTGCGCTCTGGTCGGTGCTTCGATGCCCCTCGATGTTGTCCCCTCTGACTTCTCATAGTCGACGGCCTCTGGGTATATCTGAGGCCATCGCCAAACGGAGGTTCAAAATGCGCGCTGTGCGATGTCTTCGGAAGATCGCCGTCCTTGGTTCTCTTTTTACTTTGTCTTCCCTCATATCGGCTGCGGCCTTGGCGGCCGGTGATGTCGGCGTCGAGACCCTCAAGGGTTCTTCCTGGTGGTCGCAGGTCCAAAGGAACATAGCCCTACAGGAGTATGAGATCACATGGCAGTCCGACGTCCCGGGCGGCGGGGCATTACACGCGGCGAACCGTGCTCAGAACCTGCGCTGTTACTTCAGAGATAACGGAATAGAGGTCGTTCCTCGAACGGGATCGGCACGCTGGTGCTGGGGATTCGAGCTTGTGGGATTCGGGGACGGCGACTCATTTGAGTACGTAGATCAAGTGGCGCCCGTCTCTTCTTGCCGGCCCGAGGGCTTGGGGAGTGCTTCTTCGTATCGGTGTGTCGGAAGTGCCAATCCCGCTTGGTGTGACGAATCTCTTCACATCTCGGGCTTTGGGGCGCCCGGGACCGGCTCCAATCGTGTGGAATACGTCCGCCCGTTGCTGACGGAGTGGTATGAGAACAGCGAGGAGGGGCTGGAGCAGGGCTTTGTCGTCGGTGGGATCCCTCTTGGCAATGAACTAAAGGTGATTGGCGAGCGGCTTTCTGCCGATGGCGACCATTCCCTAGGTGAAAGCTCCGCGATCATGGAAAGCACTGTCATGATGGAGTGCTCGGACGCGGAAGAAGCCGGGACTCGTGTTCCGCTTGTTCTTGAAGGACGGATCTACGGAGACCTCGAGGCTTTGCCGGCAGATGGCAGCGGTCACGTCTCCTTTCTGCACGACGGGGTGGAAGTGCTGCGCTACGGCGGGCTCAAGGCCTTCGACGCTCGCGGGAGGGAGCTTCGATCCCGGCTCGAGCTCGACGGCGACCTTTTGGCCATAGTGATAGAGGAAGAAGGGGAGTTCCCGATCCATGTGGATCCACTGCTGACCAGCCCGTCTTGGACGGGAGAGGCGGACCAGGCGGACGCCTACTACGGGTACTCTGTTGCCGACGCCGGGGATGTGAACGACGACGGTTACTCTGACGTGATTGTCGGTGCGCCGATGTACGACAACGGAGAGGCGGACGAAGGCATGGCCTTTGTCTATCACGGAAGCCCTTCAGGGCCGTCCGTCTCGCCTGACTGGACGGCTGAAATAGATGATAGCAACGCGCAGTTCGCCCGTTGTGTGGCCGGTGCCGGGGATGTCAACAACGACGGCTACTCGGATGTGATTGTAACTTCGTCCGCCGGGGACGCGGGGCGTGCCTACGTGTTCCACGGAGGGGCCTCGGGCCTTCAGTCCACGCCCGCGTGGGTCGCGGACGGCGAGCCCGAAGGCCTTTGCTTCGGCCGCTCCGCCGGCTGCGCGGGCGACGTCAATAATGACGGCTACTCGGACGTTATCGTCGGTGACGACTGTTACGGCGGGCCCCCTATGTGGGAGGAGGGTCGCGCCTACGTCTATCACGGCGGCGCCGCCGGGCTCGGCACGAGCCCAGCGTGGATCGTCGAGGGCGACTTCTCGGGTGCGAGTCTGGGCTGGAGTGTGGCGGGCGCGGGAGACGTGAACGGCGACGACTATTCTGACGTGATCGTTGGCGCGTACGGTGTAGACACCTGCTATGTGTATCACGGCAGCGCCTCGGGCCTCTCGGCCACTCCCGACTGGAAGGCGGGAGGCACGGCCGATTTTTTCGGCGATTGTGTGGCCTCCGCCGGTGATGTAAACAATGACGGCTACTCCGACGTGATAATCGGGGACCCGTCCTACAACGTCCCGGGCACCCCGCTCGGTCGGGCTTACGTGTTTCACGGAAGCTCCTCGGGTCTCTCGGCGATTGCCGACTGGATCGTGGACGGCGATCAATCGGATTCGAGATTCGGCGGCTCCGTCGCCTCGGCGGGAGACGTGAACAATGACGGTTACTCAGACGTCATTGTCGGCGCCAGACTCTACGACAACGGTGAGGAGGACGAGGGCCGCGCCTACCTGTATCACGGGGGCGCCGCGGGGCTCGATACATCGGCCGTCTGGGTCTATGAGTCGGATCGGATTGAGGCAGAGTTCGGGAAATGCGTGGCCGGCGCGGGAGACGTCAACGGCGACGGCCACTCAGACGTAGTAGTCGGTGCCTGGTTGTACAGCAACGGGCAGTACCAGGAAGGTGCCGCCTTCTTGTTCTATGGCGCCGGCTCAAGCCTTACCCAGACTCCCGATTGGAGCGATGAGGGCGACCAGATGGGCGCCTCCTTCGGCTGTTGCGTATCGGACGCGGGCGACGTGAATGACGACGGCTACTCCGACGTCATTGTCGGCGCCAAGAACTACGACAACGGCGAGGAGAACGAGGGCCGTGCGTACGTATACCACGGGAGCTCCTTCGGGCTTTCTACAACTCCCTCTTGGATGGCCGAGAGCGATTCCGCGAACAGCTACTTCGGCGTTTCAGTGTCCGGGGCGGGAGACGTGAACAACGACGGCTACTCGGATGTGATCATAGGCGCGTACGAGTACGACGGAGACCAGCTCCGCGACGGGCGGGCGTTCGTCTATCACGGCGGATCCGGCGGTCTTTCGTCGAGTCCGGACTGGTGGGCGGAGGGGGATCAGGAGAACGCGGCGTTCGGCGTCAGTGTGTCCGATGCCGGAGACGTGAATAACGACGGCTACGATGATGTGATCATCGGCGCTTCTCTCTACTCGAACGGCGAGACACACGAGGGCAGGGCGTACGTGTACCACGGCGGCGCCGCCGGTCTATCGGGAACGGCCGCCTGGTTCGCGGAAAGCGACGCGTCCGGGGCGTACTTCGGAACGAGTGTCTCGGGAGCGGGCGACGTGAACGGCGACGGCTACGACGACGTGATAGTCGGAGCGGACCTCTACGATACGGGCGAGGGCAAGGCGTACGTGTACAACGGGGGTGCCTCCGGTCTTTCGGGCACGCCCGCGTGGACGGACGAGGGGGATCAGTCCTGGGCCCGCTTCGGCTGCTCGGTTTCGGGAGCGGGCGATGTGAACAACGACGGTTACGACGACGTCATAGTCGGGGCGTACTCATATGACAACGTGGAGGTGCACGAGGGGCGTGCGTTCGTGTACCACGGCAGCGCGACCGGCCTTTCCGTAACGGCGGACTGGACGGCGGAGAGCAACCAGGCCGACGCGCGTTTTGGGATTTCGGTGTCGGGGGCGGGCGATGTGAACCAAGATGGGTACTCGGATGTGATAGTGGGCGCGTATTGGTACGACAATCCCGAGGACAAGGAAGGGCGCGTGTACCTGTACACGGGCAGTGGTTCGGGCTTGGCATTGGCACCCGATTGGACTGCCGAGATCGATCAGGAGGGCGCGCAGTTCGGGTACTGCGTGTCCGGGGCGGGCGACGTGAACGGGGACGGTTGCGGCGACGTGATAGTAGGCACGTCTTACTATGAGAACGGTGAGTCCTACGAGGGCGGAGCTTTTGTGTATCACGGAGTGTGCGGGCTGGCGGATGTGCCCCTCGCTCCGGCGCGTACCTATACCGACATACTCTTCCAGAACTACCCGAACCCGTTCCGCGGTGTGACGGGAACCACGATTCAGTACACGGTGGCTGAGGCCGGCCCCGTGGAGGTGAGAATCTTCGACGCGGCGGGACGATTGGTAAGTAGAATCGCGGCCGCAGCTAGGCCCGGCGAGAACCACATCCACTGGGACGGCAGGTCCTGGGACGGTCGCGCATTGCCCAGTGGCGTGTATTTCTACCAGATAAGTACGGCTGATTTCGCGGCACAAAAGAAGATGATCCTCACCAAGTAGTGTCATATGACCCCGGGAGAGTACGGCGGGGTGGTTTGATGGGGGCGAGGTACTGTCTGTGAGTCGGTGCCTCCGCCGGACACGACATGATCCGGGTGGACCGGGGGCTTGTGACTTCCAGCGGAGGGCGGTGATTGATCGGCCGGTCGACTGCCTCGAGATGTATCCGGGCGATCCGGCCTTGGCCACCGTACATCGGGGTGGGGTCAAGAGAATCCACCGTCCGTCCCCGGATTGAAATCAGAATGACTCGAAGACGACGAGTTCTTCCAAGTTCTTCTTGGGCGGCTTCTCCGGCCACTCCTCGGGAACGCCGATCGGAGTGAAACAGATGAGTTTGTAATTGTCCGGGATGTTGAAGAAATCCTTCATTTCTTCTTCGGGGAAGAACGTGGTGAAGAAGCCGGTCCCATATCCCAATGCCCTGGCGGCTATCATCAGATATCCCGCGGCAAGAGATCCATCGTACAAGACATACTCGGGGTATTGGGCCTCCGAATCCACCAGCACGGCGACATATACGGGCGCGGAAAGCACGTTGTCCAGAATTCCCGCTATTGTCTCCTTGACGGATCGCTGCTTTTCTTGGTCATGGTCTCCGCGGCCTCCGTGTGATTCGAGATGCCACGAAAGCGCCTGTTCTTCTAGTTGATCCAGTCTTTCCCTGTTCCGGATCACCAAGAACTTCCAGGGCTGTTGGTTGCCGGCGGTCGGGGCGAAATGGGCGGCTTCCAGAATCTTCATGATATGCCCTCGAGGCACCGGAGTGGGTTTGAACTTGCGTACCGTTCGGCGATTCTCAATCGTGTCGAGAAGGTACTTCTGTTCGGAGTCGTACACTATTCCCGGTTCAATTCCTGAGAAATAGCGCCTCATAGGCGTGCAGATATCGGCGATCACTTTCCAGCGGCCGTCTTCTTTTCGCCATATCAGTGTGAAGTATGAATCAAGGTTGTATCTTTCTCCTTCGGGCAAGTCCGACTTGTAATGGAATTCGGCTATGGTATGGCCGTAGTCGTCGCCTTCATTGACTTCTACCAGTTTCACGGGCATTTCCCAGGTTTCGTCCTCAAACCACCTCTCGTGGAATTCGTAGTATCCCCGCCGAGTATCTATGAGTTCTCCGCTACTGGTCAAAAAGTAGAAGGACTCACTGTTGCTTACTATGAGAAAGAGAGACTCCAAGGACGCGTTTTGGACCGACTCAACGTAAAGATCGAAACTCTCCTCCAAGGACGGGGCGGGATCGCTTTCGGGGGAGCCTCCGATTGCCGGGGTCGCGGTCATGAGACTCAGTGCGGTCAGGAAACACAGAATTTTCTTCATTGCATCCACCTCCGTGAATCTCCGGGCGACCGGCGTCTGATGAACCTATGATCGCCGCAGCGGGGCTTGCGGGAATCGCCTCATCCGGCCCCGGCGTGGTCGGCCGGTCTTAGGGGGTCCTCTCTGCTCGCGGCCTCTCCTTGCCGCCGGTCTCAGTCGTCTTCTGCGGCCGCGGCCCGCAGGTCGGATATCTTCTTTCTTATGGAACCCGCGGTCGCCGGATCCATGCCGGCGTTCTTCCTAAGATATTTATCATAGACGTCGGCCGCCTCAGCGGGCCGGTCGCACTTCTCATAGGCGGTGCCGAGGTCGTAGACGGCTTTGTGGTAATCGGATTTCACCTCAAGAGATCTCCGCAAGGCGGCGATCGCCTTTTCGCACTCTCCCACGTCCAAATATGCAATTCCCAGGTTGTTGAGAGTCTGGTGAGCCATCTCACCGCGTGGGTCCAGCTCGATAGCCGATTCCATGAGCCTTATTCCCTCGTCGACGTCGCCGCTTCGCTTGACTATGAGCCCCTTGATGGCCGGCACCTCGGCGTAGCCCGGAGCCAGGCTCTCAGCGACGGCAATGATTCGGAGCGCGCCTTCCAGATCTCCCTTCTCGTCGAGCTCCAGGGCCGTGCGGAGGCAACCCTTTGCCTCCTGCCTCGCGTTCCACTGCCTCACCTTGAGCTTCGGATCCGGCAAATCCCCACCCGGTTCCGGCAAGCCATTCCCTCCTCGCCTAGGAGTTCCCACGTAGCCGAGCGTCCTCATCTTCCCGAGCATGTCGGGGTCCGACGCGGCCCGAGACGCCATGAAAGGCTCGGAGCCCGCCGACAGCTCTTCTTTCAGAGCCGAAAGAGAGGCATCCAGCCTCTCCGCGACGTCCGGTCTTGTCTCGATTAGGTTGGTCGCCTCCATCGGATCCGCCCGCAGATCGTACAGCTCCGGCTCCGGGGCTCTGACGTACTTCCACCTCCCCGTCCTAATGCCCTGGAGCTCGTGCCAGTTGTATGAATAGAGAGTGTGGTATGTCTCAAGGTATGCGTCTCTTACCGGGACGCCTTCAATGCCCCGGACGGCGCGGGCCGCGGACTCTCCCTGGACGGTCTTCGGCACCGGCAGCTCCAGCAGCTCGAGAATCGTGGGCATCACGTCCGCGGTGCGGATCCGGCCGGATTGGATTATTCCCGACGGCAGCATACCGGGAAAACTAAAGATGAGGGGCACTATCACGGTGGGTTCATACAGGAAGAACCCATGTGCGCCCTCTCCGTGATCTCCCAGTCCCTCTCCGTGATCGGAGACGAATACGATGAGTGTGTTTTGATCCAGGTCGAGCTCCTTCATCCCGTTCAACAAGACACCGATCTGGGAGTCCGTATATGCCACCTCGCCGTCATAGGGAGATGTGAAATACCGTTCGCTGAACGGGGGCGGCGGATCATAGATCATATGGGGATCGAAGTAGTGCACCATGCAGAAGAAAGCCCGCTTGCGGCCGACTTCCTCCAGCCACTCAAGGGCGGCTCTTGTTACGTCTTCCGCCCTCCGCTGGGTTCCCCGGAGCTGCTCCTGCTGGGACGCGCGGCTTCCTTCATAGACTCGGAACTCCCCGCTCATGTCGTCGTCATAGTAATCGAAGCCCTCCGCGAAGCCGAACCTCTCGTCCAGAACGACGGACCCGACGATGCCGCCCGTTGCGTATCCCGCTTCGCGGAAAACGGACGCAAGTGTCGGAATCTCGGGGTTCAAAACGAAAAAGTCGTTGTCCCGGACGCCGTGGAAGGGCGGGTAGGTCGAAGTGATGAGGGTCGCGACCGAGGGGGCGGTCACGGGCGCCGTGGTCACGACCCCTTCGAACCGGACCCCGTTAGCGGCAAGGCCGTCGATGTATGGTGTGTATATTTGCTCGTAGCCGTAGCACCCCAGGCGGTCGGCTCTCAGCGTATCCACTATGATGAAAAGGACGTTTGTCCGGTCGTCCCTGCGCCCACAGGATGTCGGCAGGGTGAGCGCCGATAGAGTAAGCGCGATAAATCCTATCAGGAGCTTTCCAGTGGACATGACGACTCGCGAACAGTGAGGCTCAAACGCTTTGCGTGATGGATCGAAGCGACCCGGCCTCCCTCCGGCACGAAGGCCGGAACGACGCCGGCTATCCCCTCCCCAAACGCTAGCACAGGCGGTCGTTTCGGACAAGCCGGGGCTGCCACCGCCCACAATCCGGGCATTTCCAAAAAAAGGCGCTCCCAGGCATTTTCCGGGGCATTCCCGGGCATGTCAAAAAAAGAACTTGCGGACCCGATCGGTGTTGTTATAATCGAGCCGACGTGATGAGAACCGCCTTTAATGACCGGCTCGGTGAGGCCGGAAAGGGGGAGTGGGATGAGGCATAGTTCGGACAAGGCAGCCCTCCGGCGACGCCTGCAGGCGGCGCAGGAGGCTTTTTTGTGGGTTGCTGTCGGGGGTGGGTGCACGGAGCGGTCCTCCGGTGGATGAGGGTGAATGCCCGGGCGCCGGAGGGGTGGCCCCCGCCGACAATGAGAAAGCGGAAGGAGCGGCCCTTCGGCGTATGCGTCAGGGTGCTTCCAAACTGAGGGCGGCGGACTCGCGCCCGCCCTAGGCAATGAGAAAAGGCGGTACTTTGGTTGTGTGCCGTTGGGTCCCGCGGAACTGAGAGGGACGCCGGCCAACTTCAACCGGGCCCGACTCGGCAATCCGGCCCGCAAACGGAGGCGTAATGACCGGTTTCGACAGAGCTCGGATAATGGACAGCGACGACATCAGGAGAGCCGTCACGCGAATCGCGCATGAGATAGTGGAGAAGAACCATGGGACGCACGGCATGGTCCTGGTCGGGATCAGAAAGCGGGGTCTGCCCCTGGCGCGGAGGATCGCCGACACCATCGAGAGGATCGAAGGAGTGCGCGTGCCCACGGGTGCTCTTGATATCACGCTCTACCGTGACGACCTTCAGTTGCGCACCGTGTCTCAACAGCCGATAGTCCGGCCAACCGAGATTCCATTCAACATAGACGGGAAGCTCGTCGTGCTCATAGACGACGTCCTCTACACCGGTCGAACGGTGAGGGCCGCTCTGGACGAGCTGGTGGACTTCGGGCGTCCAAGGGCGATTCAGCTCGCCGTCCTGGTGGACCGGGGTCACAGGGAACTGCCCATCAGGGCGGATTTCGTGGGTAAGAACGTGCCGACGGCGGGCAATCAGGCCGTCCAGGTGAAACTCTCCGAAGAGGACGGAGTGGATGAAGTCGTGATCGAGCAGATCGCGGAGGCGGCCGGTGGGAAGGTTCCAAGGGATTGAGGCGATCCATGGGCAATGAGACGTTTTCTTCAAGATCAGCCGCAACGGCTGGGGAGGTGACCGGACGTGTTCAAGGGCAAGGACCTTTTGGGGCTTGAGACCCTGGAGCCGGAGGAAATAGAAGGCATACTCGATACGGCCGAGTCGTTCATGGAGGTGCTTGAGAGGCCCATCAAGAAGGTGCCGACGTTGAGGGGGCAGACGATAGTCAACCTGTTCTTCGAGGCGAGCACCAGGACGCGCGTCTCTTTCGAGCTGGCGGAGAAGAGGCTGAGCGCGGATTCGGTCAACTTTGCCTCGGGCGGGAGCAGTGTCTCCAAGGGCGAGACTCTCAAGGACACCGCCCGAAACATCGAAGCGATGAGCATAGACATGCTGGTCGTCCGCCATCCCGCCGCCGGAGCGCCTCACTATCTAGCCGACTGCCTCGATACGCGGGTCATCAACGCGGGCGACGGCTCGCACGAGCATCCCACACAGGGCCTATTGGACGTGTTCACCGTGCGCCGGCGCCTCGGCGGTATCCGGGGGCTGAGGGTCGCCATAATAGGGGACATTGCCCACAGCCGTGTGGCGCGCTCCGCGATCTGGGGGTTCCGCAAGCTCGGCGCGAGTGTGGCAGTCTGCGGGCCGACGACTCTGATGCCCGTGGAGATCGAGAAGATGGGCGTGGACGCTCACTGGAGGGTCGAGGAGGCCGTGGAGGGGGCGGACGTGGTAATGGTCCTCCGGATCCAGCTCGAGAGACAGAAGAACGCGCTTTTCCCGTCGGTGAGGGAGTACGCGAAGGTGTTCGGAGTGGATGCGGCCAAGCTCAGCCGCGCCAAGCCGGAAGTGCTGGTCATGCATCCCGGGCCGATGAATAGGGGAATCGAGATCGCCCAGGACGTCGCCGACGGCCCGTATTCGGTGATTCTGCAGCAGGTGACGAACGGCGTGGCCGTGAGGATGGCCGTCCTCTATCTCTTGAGCGGGGTCGAGGAGCCCAAGGCGGAGCTGGTCGGATGAGGGACCGGCCGGATAACTCGAGCGGGGTCAACGGAGGCGTCGAGTGCGCCGGGAGCTGTCCACGGATACGGACGTCGGGTTTCTTTAGCGGCGCCCGGTGCCGCCGGGTCGGTGTTTGAGCATATTGTCCGCGGGGGCCGCGCGGCGGAGTGAACGACGGTCGTGATTGGAGGAGATGTTCACCAAGAACTCGTTGGCCGGGACGGGGGTTGTCCCTAGGTACATTCGGTTGGTTGATTCGTAACGGGGGAGGGTCTTCAACGGATGTCAAGATCAAGAAAGGCGGAAACGCAAGAGGGCTTTGTGCTGCGGGGCGGTCTCGTGGTTGATGCGGCGGCGGAGACGACGGCGCCCGGCGACGTCCTTGTGCGGGGCGGCACTGTGGAAGAGATCGGGCCGGACCTCAAGGTTGACGGCCGGACGGCCGAGTTCGACGTCTCCGGGAGCTTGGTGTGTCCCGGTCTCATAGACATGCACGTGCATCTTCGCGAGCCCGGGAGGGAGGACAAGGAGACGATTGAGACGGGGACGAGGGCCGCGGTGCACGGCGGTTTCACGGCCGTGGCTTGCATGCCTAACACGGAACCTCCTTTGGACAACCATGGGACCGTCGCGTTCGTAGTTGAGAGGGCGCGGAGCGTCGGGGCATGCAGGGTGCTGCCGGTGGCGGCTATCACAATGGGGAGGAAGGGGAAGATCCTGACGGAGATGTTCGACGTCGCGGCCGCCGGGGCCGTGGCGGTGACCGACGACGGCGATCCGGTGGCCGACTCGGGAGTCATGAGAAGCGCCTTCGAGTACGCCTCCATGGCCTCGCTGCCGATCATCGCCCACAGCGAGGACAAGGGTCTGTCTCGAAACGGCATGATGCACGAAGGATCGGTTTCGACGCGGCTCGGACTGAGAGGCATTCCGTCGGCTTCCGAGGAGGTGATGGTGGCCCGAGACCTCAAGCTGGCGGCGCTTACGCGAGGCAGGCTCCACGTAACGCACGTGAGCTCCGCGACGACCGTGGAAATGATCAGAGAGGCCAAGTCGCGCGGCCTCAGGGTTACGGCCGACGTCACCCCGCACCACCTGTCTCTGACTCATGAGGCAGTGGTCGACTACGATACGAGCACGAAGATAAACCCTCCCCTGCGTAGAGAGGAAGACCGGACGGCGCTCCTTGAGGGACTTCGTGACGGAACCATAGATTGCGTCGCGACCGATCATGCCCCTCACACCGAGATAGAAAAAGACGTAGAATTCGATGAGGCGCCCTTCGGGGCCATTGGGCTCGAGACGGCGGTCGGAGTGGTGTTCACATACGCCGTTCACACGGATCTCCTGACCGCCGCCCAGGCCGTGGCCAGAATGAGCAGGGCCCCGGCGGAGGTGCTGGGGCTCGCCGGCGCCGGGATACTGGCCCCGGGCGGCCCGGCGGACATAACAGTTATTGATCCCGACAGAGAGTGGAAGGTGGACACCGGCCGGTTCAAATCGAAATCGAGAAACAGCCCCTTTGCCGGATACAAGCTAAGGGGAGCGCCCGTGATGACCGTCGTGGGCGGCAAGATCGCTTTCGCCGAACAGGGGCTTGAGGCCCGGCGCAAGGTGAAGACCGCCTAGCGGGCCGCTGTTAGCTTTCCTTGGACGGATGTATGTTGATTGACGGAAGAAAAAGCTGGGGAGTGCGGGTCGCGATCGCGTTGCTGGCGGTCGTGGGCCTGTCGCATTCCTCATGCGCCTACTACAATACTTTCTTCTTCGCTAAGAAATACTATAAGCAAGCGTCACGCGCCCGGGAGCAGAGAACGGACGACCAGGCCACCGCCGCGGAGATCCAGTACTACGAGAAGTGCATAAGGCAATGCTCCAAGGTCATGGCCGAATATCCCGACAGCAAGTACGTGGACGACGCCCTTTTCTTGACGGCCACTTCCTATTACTGGTGGGGCAGGCAGCTGGAGGCAATGAAGTGGTACCGCCAGCTCATTGAGAGGTACCCCGAATCGGAACGTATTCCCGAGGCCCGCTTGATGCTGGCAAGATGCCACCTGGATCTGCGCGAATTCGTCGAGGCTGAGAGTATCCTCATCAAAATCCTCGGCTCATCGGCCAAGATAAACAAAGACAGAGTGTTGATTGCGTTGGCGGAGGTCTACGCCGGTCGCGGAGACGAGGACTCGGCCATTAGGGTGTTGCGCAGACTGCTGAAAGAGCATCCCAAAAGCGATCTGCGCCTGGAGAGCAAGATGGCCATGGGCGACGCCTACTTCGCAAAGGGCGTATATGACAGTGCGGCAATAAATTACGAGGACGTCGCCAAGGGCTCCGGAGAAAAAGACGAAAGGGTGGAGGCGAGAAAGAGGATGGGAGAGGCCCTTTTCGCCGGTGGTGATCCACAGGGAGCGCTCGACATCTATGTGGCGCTTTTGCGGACAGTTGAGATGCCCGTTGGTTCGAAGCGCGCGAAGGATCCGCAAGAGGCCGCGCTCGTGCTCAAGATCGGGGAGTGCCAGAACGCGCTGGGGAACCACGAGAGGGCGCTGGAGATGTTCCAGAGGGTGATGACGGACTTTCAAAACACAACCTGGGCGGCGGAAGCGGAGTTCCTAACGGGGTATACCTATGAGATATTCTACGAGGATTTGGAGAGGGCCAAGACCTCTTATGACCGCGTGCCCTCTCATTCCCAGTTGTCGGTGTTCGTGGATGAGGCCAAGAGGCGGGGCGAGGGCCTTGGGAAGCTGAGAGAGTACATCGAGAAACGAGACGAGGGCGGAGTGGAGACCGCTGAGGAGGTTGCGGCACAGGGGCTCTTTCTTTCCGCTGAGCTGAACCTTTTTGAGTTAAGCAAGCCCGAGGTCGCTCTGGATCTCTACCGTCGACTTGAAGAGGAGTATCCCAACAGCCCCTATGCCCCAAAGGCCGCGTACGCCGCGGCCTGGGTTCTCGTCAATAGACTGAACCGAGAAGAAGAAGGATATGATGAGTACAGGAGGATTCTCATCAAGTATCCTTATTCGGATTACGCCGACGGCGCGAGGCGGGTCCTGGGAATGGTGCCTCTGGCGGCGCTCTATCAAGGTCCGCCGATCCCGGAAGGCTGGACTCACCCCGACTCATCCGCTCAGGGGCAAGGTCCTCAAGCCCCCGGCGCGGCGGACACTACCGCCGGCGCGGTCGCGGCCGCGGTCGATGATACGACGGGCGTCCCTGGGATCGGGGCTTCGACCGACACGACGGGAGCCGGGTCGGTTGCCCCCGGAGCCCCGGATTCGACGGCGGCCGACCGAGAACTGGCTATGGGACCGGATTCGACGGGGGCTCCCGCGGACACATCGGGGCCTCCCGAGTCGCTCGGGTCGGAGCCGCCCAAGTGGACGGGCGAAGACGCCCCAGGGGACAGCGCGACGGACCCAGGCGTGGAGACACCGCCAAGTGAAGAGGGCGCTCCCGCGGATAGCACAGCCCGCGGGGGGGGAGACCCTCCGCCCGGGGGATCGGTGCCTCCGGACACCACCGCCGGTGTCGGCGCCGCAAGTGAAGCCGGCACCGAGACCGGTGGAGCCCCCACGGAGGGCATCACCGACCGCAACAACGCGCCGCAGGCCGGCACTGATTCCGCAATTGAGGAGGACCCGTGAGAGACTGCCGCGCCGTGGCGGTTGGTAACGTCAAGGTCAGAGAGAACCTCTGGTTTCTCACTCTGGATCTGGAAGGGGACTTCGAAGTCCCTCAGCCCGGCCAGTTCGTGCAACTTCGGATGGGTGCCGGAACCGACCCTTTGCTTAGGCGGCCCTTCAGCATCGCCTCTTTCTCCGAGGGCCGCGAATCAAGCCTGAATATCCTGTATGCTCCGGCCGGCCGATGGACGCGACTTCTGGCGTCCAGCGGAGAGGGTTTCGAGATGGATGTACTGGGCCCGTTGGGCAAGCCGTTCTCTCCGGCTGAAGAAGATCGTTCTCTCCTCGTTGCCGGGGGCCGAGGGGTTGCCCCCCTTCTCTATCTCTCTCGAAGGATGGCCGACGCGGGAAGACGATTCATATCGTTGGTAGGGGCGAGGACTGAGGATGACGTCTACTGGAATGAGGAGCTCGCGGGCTCGGGTGAGGTCAAGTTCGCCACCGAGGACGGTAGCCTCGGATCCAAAGGCATGGTCACCGACCTTCTTGAAAAGGAGATCGCGGGTGTCGGCGGACGCTCCGCGGTTTATGCGTGCGGACCGATGGGCATGCTGAGGGCTGTGTCGAAGATCTGCTCGCGGGCCGGGATAGAGTGCCAGGTCTCAGTGGAGACCGTCTTCGCCTGCGGTTTTGGTGTGTGTAGGGGCTGTGTCGTCCCTTCCACGATAGCGAGTTCGCCGAACTTGATGGCCTGCAGCGACGGGCCGGTGCTCAATGCTAAAGACATCGACTGGGAGCGTTTCTCGGAATAGCGGAGGCGCCTTCGAGAAAATGACCTATTGTCGGGATTCAACCGGAGGAGATCTGATCGAATGAAGCCGCCGACTCCGGATAAACCGGATCTTTCTCTGGCCATAGGCGGCCTGAAGCTCAGAAACCCGGTGCTTCTGGCTTCGGGCACATGCGGATACGGGACCGAGCTTGCCCCGCTCCTTCGGATGGAGAGACTCGGCGGTATTGTGACGAAGACCATCACCCCGAAGCCTCGTCCCGGCAATCCCCAGCCGAGGATCGCGGAGACTCCCAGTGGGCTTCTCAACTCCATAGGCTTGGAGAACGTGGGTCTGGAGCGGTTCATCAAGGAGCAGGCGCCGAAGCTTCGGGACTTCCCGGCGGCCGTCATAGTAAGTGTCGGCGCCGAGTCGGTTGAGGGGTTCGTTCGGCTGGCCGATGGTCTCGTCGGGGTAACGCCCGTGGCCGGTCTGGAGCTCAACATCTCGTGTCCCAACGTGGAGCGCGGGATGGCCTTCGGATCGGATGCATCGATGGCTGAAGAGGTGGTGGGTGCCTGCAGAGAGGTATGGCGGGGAGCTCTGATCGTGAAGCTCACGCCGAATGCCTGCGACATGGCTTCTGTGGCGAAGGCCTGTGAACGCGCCGGCGCCGACGCGGTGACGGTGTCCAATACCTACTTGGGCATGAAGGTCGACGTGGTCCGCAGAAGACCGGCTCTAGCCCGTCCTTGCGGGGGGCTCTCCGGCCCGGCGATTCGGCCGCTCGCGGTGGCCCGGGTTTGGGAGATTTCCAGAGCCGTGCGCATCCCTGTCATTGGCTCGGGGGGCGTATGCACCGCCGGCGACGCGCTTGAGCACATCATAGCGGGAGCCGGCGCCGTACAGGTGGGCACCGGCAGCTTCGTGACCCCTTCCGCCGCGGAGAAAGTGGTAGAGGGTCTGGAAGAATACTGCCTGAGGCACGGCATCGCGGAGCTGAGAACGCTTGTGGGATCTCTGGACATCGGGGAGGATTCCTGACCCCGGCGAGCCGGGAAGGGAAATTGGAAAAGCCGTGCGACCCCAGCCGGAAGCGGCGAGGGTTTGCCGGCGAAACGGGAGTGCGACCTACGGCGAAAGGCCCGCCTGACCCGTCGGAAGCCTCGAGGACGTTCCGTTGAACGGGGAGAATCAGCCATGAGCCCTGAGAGTCAGGGACGGACCACTGTGAAGGATCCCAGGGACAGGCTCATAGTCGCTCTGGATATGAGCGACATAGAGCGCGTCGTCTCGCTTGTCAATACACTGGGCTATCACGTGCTCATATACAAGGTCGGCCTCGAGCTTTTCACGTCGGCGGGCTACGCCGCGATGGAGCTTCTCCATAGACAAGGCAAGAGGGTGTTCGTGGATCTCAAGCTCCACGACATCCCGAGGACGATGGAGAGGGCGGCGGCGTCAATCGCCCGGCTGGGGGCGTTCATGACTACGGTGCATTGCCTCGCAGGCAAAGAAGGAGTGGAGGCCGCCGCGCACGGTCTTGAGGAAGGAGCGCGCGATTCGGGGGTCCGGCCGCATCTCCTTGCGGTGACGATGCTTACAAGCCACGGGGAAGAGGACCTCAAGGAAGTCTTCCCGGGCGACTGGGTCCTCGGTGAGAAGGTCATAGAGATGGCGAGAATGGCGGGCGGCGCGGGCGCGGACGGGGTCGTCTGCTCGCCTATGGAGGTCCGCCGCGTCAAGGAGAGTTGCGAGGGGATGTTCGCCGTGACGCCCGGAGTGAGGCTTTCCGAAGTCAAAGCCGATGATCAGCGAAGAGTGTCCTCGCCCTCCGAGGCCATTAGAAACGGCGCCGACTATCTCGTTGTCGGACGGCCGATCGTCGCCGCGGCCGATCCGGTTGACGCGGCCCGCAAGGTTCTGGATGAGATGAGCAAGGGAATAAGCGGCGGCTGAAATAGTCCGGGCGACAGAGGTCTGATGCCGGCAATCCCCGTTTTGAAGTAGGGGCGGCGCATCACGGACACGAATCGCCGAGCCGGTGTCGCGACGGCGAGGGCGCACCCCCGCCGGGAATCGCCGAGCCGTGAAGGGCTCGGACGAAGTAGGCGGTGACATCGATGGGAGGTGGGGTCAAGCGAGCGATAGAATCCCGATGCTGATCATCTTCGCCGTTGTCTATGCCTATCTCATCATAGACAAGAAGCGCCGGGCCTACGCCATGGCGGCGGGCGCGGTCGCGGCGGTAGTGACCGGCGTCATAGAGCCGGCGGATGTAGTCTATTACATAAACTGGAACGTGATGGGCATCTTCGCCGGTACTCTTATCCTGGCGGATCTATTCGCCCAGTCCAGGGTCCCCGCCCTCTGTGCTGACTACCTTGTGGGCAAATCCGGGACGGTCGGTAGGGCGATCCTTCTTCTCTGTGCGACCTCCGGTCTCCTTTCTACTATAGTGGAAAACGTAGCGGTGGTGCTCCTGATCGCCCCGATAGCCCTCGAGATCTCCAGGAAACAGGGCACCTCGCCCGTGCCGTTCCTTATCGGCATCGCGATTTCGTCAAACCTTCAGGGTACGGCGACCCTTATGGGCGATCCCCCCAGCATGATCATGGCCGGCTATGAGAAGCTGGACTTCAACGATTTCTTCTATCACCAGGGGAAGCCCGGCATCTTCTTCGCCGTTGAGCTCGGCGCGATCGTATCGCTGGGGGTCCTATACCTCATCTTCCGGTCGAACAAGCAGCCCGTCTCCGAGGTTATGAAGACGTCCGTCCAGAGCTGGTTCCCGACCTGGCTTCTGGGGGTCGTGGTCATCGGCCTGGCACTGTCGCCGATGATTGACCCCGACTTCCGCTGGCTGGGGGGAACCTGGACGATGGTCGTTGCGGCCGGGGGGCTCATCTGGCACGCGGCGTCCCGCTGGGGCGGCAGCCCCTTGAGAAGATATGACTACAACACGACCCTTTTTCTGGCGGGGGTGTTTGTTGTTGTGGGAGGGCTTGAGAAGAGCGGCCTTATCGAGGAATTGGCCGCGGCCGTTTCCAGCGCGGCCGGAGGGGAGCCTCTGGCGCTCTTTCTCATCGTCGTATGGGGCTCGGTCGTCCTGTCGGCTTTCATAGACAACGTCCCCTACATCACCGCGATGATACCCGTCGCGCATCAGGCCGCGCTTGACATGGGCGTCAACCCGCTTCTCATGGTCTTCGGGCTTGTCGTGGGGTCGTGCCTCGGCGGGAACATCACACCGTTCGGGGCGAGCGCCAACATAGTCGCGGTGGGAATGTTGAGAAGAGGCGGCAGGGAGGTGGGCTTCATGCAGTTCGTCAAGATCGGCCTGCCGTTTACGCTGGTGGCAACCGCCGTCGGGGCCGCGTTTCTGTGGTTCGTTTGGGGATGAGCGCCGGCGAAGGGAAGGGAGCGTCCGGATTCAATGCGTCGACCCGCCATGGCGCGCACGAAGGGGCCTGATGCGGTGCCGGAGACGTACAGGCGGCGGCCGGGGGTGTCCGGCAAAGGCTTGAATCGGCGAACACGGGGCAGTGACTGGCCTTCAATCGTGAGAGACCTACGCTAAGGACCTACAGAATGGCGTCCGAGAAGTCGATGGAAAAAGGTAGAGCCCTTCTCGAAGAACTGAAGAAGTGCTACCTAGAGAATAGGCTGCCCACTGAGAGGCTCTTCTGGGACAGCCCCTTGACGGCCGACGACGTCCGAGACGTCGAAGAGAGACCGCGTCTGCAGTGGCTTCTGGCCTGGAAAGGGGAGCTTTTCAATCGTGAAGGCGAGGATTCGCTTATTCCAAAGCCGATGCTGCTTGCGGTTACCTGGGGTCAAGACAAGCGTCTAGTTACAAGGCTTGCCGCGATCCTGGACCGTCAGGCCTCGGAGCTCAAGCGCCTGCTCAAACGCGAGAAGAGGTCGAACCAGGATTTTTTCAAGTGGGTCAAATCCTCGGAAATCACCGCTCGCCTGCTCCGCTAGCCCCGACGCCCCCTAAGGGGCCATGGCGCGCGGAAGGACCGGGGTGTCTTTGTCTTGACACGCGGCCCCCCCGAGGATAATCTGGAATTGGAGGCCCTACTAGGCTTCAGGGAGGTAGCGATCAGCCGTTGTTAGCTGCCGCTTTGGGTCATAGCACCCCCACTTCGACGAGGTGGCCCATTACCGCGTCTTCCAGTGTTTGCCGTTACGGCGACTTTCCCCGGAACAACAGTTTTTTCGGCGTCTCCGCCGCCCGGCGTTCCCGCACTCGTGTCCGGAGTCGGGAGATCGGGGGCGGCCGCGGGCGGTTCCTCCCCGTAGCGGTGAGGCGGAACGGCCCGACCGATAGAGAGAGTGGGGATTGCGCGAGAGTGTGGCATCGTCGGCGGGGCGGGTTTTCCGAGTCGGCTTTCCCGACGGTCGGGGGATCGGCGGGGCTTGGTTCGAACCTCCCGCGAGCTTGGGAGTTCTTAAGTAACAGGGATGTTTTTTCAAGAGGTGTGTGTTTATTGTAGTTTGTTGTGTTCAACGGGTCCGTAGAACAGGTCCGGACTATGCTCACGACACCCGATTCTCTTCCGGGCCGTCGGCGTCCGACGGCGGAGAATGGGACCGTTCGTGAAAGGTAGACCGGGTTGTCCGGAGGACGGAACAGACCGGAAACGGAAAGGGAGTGAACAGGATGCGCGTCAGTTATCAGTTCGGCGACGTTTTGAGAAGCCCCTCCTTGATCGAGCATATCGAGAAGAAGGTAGACAAGGTGGGAAGGCTCATACCCAACACTTCCGAAGACTTGGTCCATCTTCAAGTCGGGCTAGAGAAGATCAATCGCAAAGAGGAGTACCGACTCTCACTGAACATGCATTTTCCGGGAAAGACCCTTCACGCTGAAGAGACAAGCAACAATGCCATGACTTCCGCGACGGAGGCTTTCGAAGACCTGATAAGGCAGGTGAAGACATACAAGAGGAAGCTCAGCGGGCGTCATCTGCATCGCCCCAAGAACGCGGAGAGCTTCAGCGAATATACGGAGGTGAGCGAGCCCAGCGAGTAGGGCGGCCCTTAGGCCCGCCTGACCCGACGCATGCGCCTGGGAGCCGCGGCGCCCGGTCCTCTGAGGCGTGGGCTTTGGAAACCGGGCAATCGTTGGCCGCGCCGGCGGATACTCCAAGGCCTGAGCCATGGGCCGCGCGCCGCCGGACACGCCCCCTCGGGCCCGCCCGTGGAGCTTGTTCTCCCGGCGGCAGCTCCCTGCCACGCTGCTTTGGCTCAAACTGATATTTCTAGGATTCCTATACTGGGCGGCGTAGCCCGGAGCGGGCATGATCCGGGGGTTGAAACCGAAAAGCCCTCTTCGAGCGCTGCTCGCGAAGGAAGGAAACAGCAATGCCGATAAAGAAGGGTAACGGCGAATCGCCCAAGAAAAGAGGCGGATCTCGACGCCGTAGAAGGAGTACCATGCGTATCCCATCGGAGCTTCCTCTTCTGCCGCTGAGGAACACCGTCATATTCCCTCATCAGATCGTCCCGCTGTCCGTGGGCAGGGCGAAGTCCCTGCGCGTGATCGAGGATGTCACCCACCAGGACAAGATGATGCTCGTGGTGGCCCAGAAGGACGGCAGGGTCGAGGACCCGGAGCCCGAGGGCCTCTATGGGTGGGGCACCGTGGTCCAGGTCGTCACCGTCTTCAAGGTGCCGGGAGGGGCCGAGAACATCCTCGTCCACGGCGTGTGCAGGGCGAAGGTCGAGAAGTACCTCCAGAAGGACCCGTACTTCAAGGCCAAGCTAACGCCCGTGTACGACAAGACCTCGGAGGGAGTCGAGGTACAGGCGCTTGCCGCCAACTTGAAAGGTCTTTTTGGCAGGGCGGCCGAGCTTGCCCCGTATCTCACCGAGGACCACGCGACACTTGTGGCCGGCACGCAGGAGGCCGGACGTCTGGCCGACGCCGTGCTCTGGAACCTGAACGTCGCCCTAGAGGAGAAGCAAGAAGTCCTCGAGCTGGTGGACGTGAGAGGCAGGCTTGAGAAGACGACGTACATCCTCAATCGGGAGCTTCAGATCCTGGAGCTCGGCAGCAAGATCCAGTCCGAGGTGGCGGGCGAGATAGACAAGAGCCAGCGCGAGTTCTACCTGCGCCAGCAGCTGAGGGCCATTCAGAAGGAGCTGGGTGACGACGAGGACGAGCGAAGCGTCGAGGTTAGAGACCTCAAGAAGCGTATAGAGAAGGCGAAGCTCCCGGAGGAGGCCAAGAAGGCCGCCGAGAAGGAGTTGGACCGCCTGGCAAAGATGCCTCCGGCCGCCGCGGAGTACACCGTCGCGCGTACCTACCTGGATTGGCTGATCGATCTTCCTTGGGCGATCAACACCGAAGATCAGTTGGACGTCGCCAACGCGAGGAAGATCCTCGACGAAGACCACTACGACTTGGAGAAGGTGAAGAAGCGGATCCTCGAGTTTTTGGCCGTGCGCCGGCTCAGACCCGACATGAAGGGTCCGATCCTATGTTTCGTCGGTCCCCCGGGTGTGGGAAAGACTTCACTGGGAAAGTCCATCGCGCGCGCGATGGGACGCAAGTTCGTGCGAGTTTCGCTCGGCGGAATGCGCGACGAGGCCGAGATCAGAGGCCACCGCCGGACGTACGTCGGCGCGCTGCCCGGCCGCATAGTTCAGAACATAAAGAAGGTGGGGACCAACAATCCCGTCTTCATGCTGGACGAGATAGACAAGATGGGAGTGGACTTCAGGGGCGATCCCTCGTCCGCGCTGCTCGAGGTCCTCGATCCCGAGCAGAACCACTCGTTCTCCGATCACTATCTCGAGGTGGCCTTCGACCTGTCGAACGTGTTTTTCATCGCGACCGCCAACATCATGGACCCCGTCGCTCCGGCGCTAAAAGACCGCATGGAGGTGCTCGAGCTCCCCGGTTACACGGATGAGGAGAAGGTGCGCATAGCACAGCAGTTCCTGGTGCCGAGGCAGCTTGAGTCGCACGGCCTCACCAAGGAGCAGCTGACCTTCCGCGAGGATTCGATAAGGGCCATCATCGGCTCCTACACCCATGAAGCGGGAGTAAGGAACCTCGAAAGGGAGATAGCCGGGGTATGCCGCGGGACGGCCAGAGAGGTCGTCGAAGGGAAGGACGGCCACACGCTCATCACGGCCGATGACTTGCAGCCCCATCTCGGTCCGCACAAGCACTTCCCCGAGGTGGCCGAGAGGATCTCGCGGCCCGGCGTCGCCACGGGTCTTGCATGGACCCCGGCCGGGGGCGATCTCATATTCATAGAGGCGACCGTGATGAGGGGCAAGGGCAACCTCCAGCTCACCGGTCACCTCGGCGACGTTATGAAAGAGTCCGCGCAAGCGGCCTTGAGCTATATCAGGGCCAACGCGGACCGGTTCGACATACACGAGGACGTATTCACGAACAACGACATCCACGTTCACGTCCCGGCGGGCGCCATTCCAAAGGATGGCCCCTCGGCCGGCATCACCCTGTATGCGAGCTTGATCTCTCTGCTTACCAACAAGCTCGTCCGCAACGACGTCGCCATGACAGGGGAGATAACCCTACGGGGGCTCGTCTTGCCCGTCGGAGGGGTAAAGGAGAAGGTGCTGGCCGCCAGGCGGGCCGGCATCAAGAACGTCATACTGCCGGATAAGAACAGAGGCGCCGTGGAGGAGATCTCAGAGGAGATACGCGGAGACATGGTGTTCTTCTACGTGAAGGAGATGGACGAGATCCACGACATCGTCCTTCGCGACGGCAGCAGATCCCGCAAGACGACGCCCGGCAAGGTCGGCGCCCCGCGCACGTCCGGCGCCCGGCCCACGCCCAGGGTGACGCCCGGGGCGTAGGGGCGGGGTTTTCCCGTCTGCCGCGCCCGGCGAACGGCGACGCGGGCCCGCGTCTTGCCTGCCCGGCATTGCGGTTGGATTATTTCGCCCGGCCAAGGCCTTAGCAGCATCCCCGCCCCCCATTGTTCCCAAGAGCGTTTACGCACCAAGGCAGCGGTTTCCTAAACCGCGCGCCCTCGCCTCCGAGTTGCGCGGGGGTGGCATAACAGCGAGTTCGTTCACTGGCTGCGCCTTTTCTTCTTAACGATCAGCCAGTAGTCTTCTGATAAGCATTATTCTCACAAGAAGTTACCCCCGCTCAGAGACGGGACTCAAGTGCCTTGCATTGGGCGCACAAACGTTCTATTATCTTCCTGGTTAATGGGTTGTTAGCCCATTTAGGAGAAATATAATGAACCCCCGACGAATGGAACTAGGAAGCCTCGCGACGCGCTTCTTCGCCTATGTCCAAATGCGCCAACAGGACGTGGTCCGTACAGGGGATATCCGGCCTGTTCTGGGGATTACGGCATCGCAGGAGCGAGATTTGTTCCGACGCCTATCGGAGTCGGGCTGGATAGTGAGGTTGACACGCGGCGTGTACCTTGTCCCGCCTCGCATACCTGCCGGAGGAAGATACAGTCCTGGGGTTGCTCTGGTACTTCAAAAGTTGATGGAGGAACTGCAAGGCAGGTGTCAAGTCTGCGGTCCTACCGCATTCAACTTTCATGGACTGGACGACCAGGTTTCCACAGTAACATATGCGTACAACAATCGTCTTTCCGGTCATCGAATCATAGGGAGTCTTGCCTTCAGGTTCATCAAGGTAGCGGAAAAACGCCTTGGCGCGACGATTTGTGCTCGCAGTCCGGAAGGTACCGAGACCGTATACTCATCCGAAACGAGGACTCTGATGGATGCGGTCTATGATTGGTCTCGGTTCGACAGTTTGCCGCGTGGATTTGACTGGATACAACGGCGGATCGCGGATAAGCCCGCGCTCGCGAAAGAACTTGTCACTGTGACTTCCCGGTATGGAAATCAAGCGACCATTCGGCGTATCGGCTATGTACTGGATGCGTTGGCGCGACGGCCAAGCTCGGCGAAGGAGTTGGAGCGCAGTCTGAGCGACTCCAGGAGCCTGATCCCGTGGATCCCAAACAAGCCGGCGAGAGGTACGATCAACCGCAAGTGGGGGGTGATCGTCAATGGCTGACCAAGTACGTCAATTCCCCCATGAGGAAGATCCGGCTCTCTTTCAGGAGGCGCTGCGATACGCGGAAGCTACGTCCGGTTTCACAGCCTCGCTTATTGAGAAGGACTACTATTGTTCCTTGATCCTGCGGCAGTTGTTCCGAGGTGAGACGGCGCTTGTCTTTAGAGGGGGAACATGCCTCAGCAAGGTTCACGTAGGTTTCTATAGATTGAGCGAGGATCTGGACCTAGTCATTCCGGCAAGCGTCGACGCAACACGCAGTGAGAGACGGGATCTGGCGTCGCCGGTGAGATCTGCTTTCGATTGCTTGTGCGACGAGATACCGGGTCTGGAAATCTCAGAGCCAATGAAAGGGCACAACGAGTCACGGCAGTACATCGGAGATGTTAGATACAGGTCGGCAGTCCTTCAACGACATGAGAGTCTCAAGATCGAGGTCAGTCTGCGCGAAGATTTGCTGCGCCCCGTGCGGCACGCGGACGCAAGCACGCTGGCACTCGACCCGTTTACGGAAACTCCTCTGCTGGCTCCCTTCACTGTTGGCGCGATGACCATCAAAGAAGCATTCGCCGAGAAGTACCGCGCGGCTGTATCGAGGAGGGAACCGGCTATACGAGATTTCTTCGATCTTCTCCACGCGGTTCGTTCCAAGCTTCTGAATCCTGATGACGCTGAGTTCCTTGAGATGGTGAGGGAAAAACTCCAAGTCAAAGGCAATGCCCCGCTCATGCTCTCACCGGATCGGGTCAGATTGCTCGAACAGCAGACGGAAGGCCGGTTGAGACCGGTGCTAAGGCCCCGGGATTTTGCGGAGTTCAGCCTGGAAGATGCCTGCGATCTTGTCCGAAGAATCGAAAGCTCCTGTAGACTACATCCCTCACCTTGAAACGCCAATTGAGCGTCTCAGCCAAGTGGTTTTGCGTCACCGGTCGGCGTCCCGGCTTCTTGGCTCCGGAGCGACTTGCAGATCGCGACGCACGGCGCATACCTGGTCAGTGTTCGCCGACCCACTCCTTGGCGGTCTGCCGGCCCCCTGGGGCACCCGGGAAAGCGTTCCTACACCAAGGCAGCGGTTTCCTAAACCGCGTGCCGCGCCTTCGAGTTGCCCAGGGCATGTCGGACCCGAGGAAAACTCGTCTTGACAATCCTGCACATATTGTGCATCATCGTGCCGAAAATGTGCAGGAGGGCCGGAATGTCACTGGAGTGGCTTTTCCCCAAGACGAGATGGGTCATACTCAAGTCGCTTTTTAGCCATCCCGAGCAGGAGTTCTACGTGAGCCAGCTGATCCGGCTTGCCGGGGGAAGCAGTGCGCACGTGCAGCGAGAGCTGAGGCAGTTTACGAGAGAGGGACTGCTGACGAGAACGAAGGCGGGTAATCAGGTCCGGTATCGTGCAAATCCCGATCATCCTCTTTTCCCGGACTTGAGATCTCTCGTTCTAAAGACTGCCGGATTGGTTGATGTGCTCCGGCGTGCTCTGAAGGATCTCAGTGGGGTAAGGGCGGCTTTTGTATACGGAAGCCTTGCCAAGGGAGACCTGAGGGCGGACAGCGATGTCGACATCATGATCATCGGCTCGGTGAAGTTCTCTGAGGCTCTGGAGGCTCTCAACCCTGCGCGGGAAGCAATCAATCGTGAGCTGAATCCCACTGTTCTGGCACCGGCGGAGTTTAGGAGGAGGCTGTCATCTGAGGATCACTTCCTGACCCAAGTAGTGAGGGGTCCGAAGCTGTTCGTTGTTGGGGTAGAGGATGACATTAAGCGAGTGGGTAGCCCAAAATAGGGATGAGGTTCTTCCCGAGCCCACGAGCCGGCAAGAGATCAGAGGTTTGCTCGCCGTGATTGACCGTGAACTCTTAGACGCGGGCGCGGTTCCTTCACTTGACGGCAAATTCTCGCACGTGTTTTGGGCGTCCCTTATGGTTGCGCGGACCGCTCTCAGGGCAAGCGGCTACCGACTGCGCTCAACGGCCCACCACTATAAGGCAATCGAGTCTCTGGAGTACACACTCGGGTTGGATTCGGCCCAACTTCTTCGGCTCCAGGCATACCGTGCCAAGTGGGCCCGGGCGGAGTATGAAACAGCCGGACTGGTAACCGAAGTTGAACTCGAAGAAGCTTCCGACTTAGCGAAGACGCTGAGGCAGGGGCTCAACGACTGGCTTCACCGAGAGCATCCCGATCTGATCCCCTGATCGGTGATGAGCGGTTTGTCGTGCGCTTCATGCGCACCGGTTTCCTAAATCGCGTGCCGCGCCCCCGAGTCGCGCCGGGGGCGCGGGTGGTGCCATGCGTCACTTCGATATGATGGTCTTGCCGGCCACGGTCTCCGAGCCGAGGCGCATCCTCAGGAAGTAGACCCCGTTCGGCACGGAATTGGCGACCTCCCAATTGAGCGTGTGATAGCCCGCCGTAAAGTCCCTGTCGGCCACGTTGGCCACGAGCCGGCCGTTCACGTCGTAGAGATCGATCTTGACCCGGCCGTCCCGGGGGAGCCCGAAGGCGATCACGGCGTCGCGACCAATGGGATTGGGCTTTATCCCCTCCATGACGAGGCGCGAGGGCGCATTGGACTTCCCCTGAGGGGGCGTGAAGACCTCCACGTCGTCGGTGCCGTAGAACTCGATGGGTTCCGTGAGCTCGCCCTCTACTATCATCTGCACTTGGCCGTCCGCGCCGCTCAGAGCGGAGCAGACGTCCCTGCGCTCGAACTCGAGAAGCAATGTGGGAAGCCCGTCGGGCCCGTAGGATCCTATGGTCGCGGGTGAAGACTTCGCCGGGAACGTCTGGCCGTCCACCGTCAGCGTCACGGTCGTCACGTCTATCATCGCAACGCTGTACTCGGGAGGAAATCCGATCCTCGCCTTCATGGCTTTGGCCATGCTCTTCGTGTTCATAGGCTCCGGCGAGATCTCCACGGTAGCGTCTATCTTCACGGAGAAGGTGACGGACTTGGTAGTCGTATTGCCCGCGAAGTCTTCCGCGGTCACCGTTACCGTGTGAAAGCCGGCCATTTGCGTGAGGTCGTCGAATACCTGCCCGTCGGTGACCGGTTGCCCGTCCAACTCGGCCGTGAAGCTCGGCCAGTAGATACCGGAGGGAACGTCGGTGGCTTCGAAATCAATGGTGATCGATCCCGAGCTCAGATAGTGGCCGTCCGGCTGGGGCGAGATTATGGCAACCTCAGGGCAGGTCTTGTCGATCTTGAAGGTCTCGTCTTTAAACACCTCGAGGTTTGCATAGCGGTCCAGAGACCTGTATACCAGAACGGAGATTCCCTCATCGGTAATGCTCGTTATCCCCACGTCGCCGGGCATGCTCTTCCAGTCGGCGCCCGTCTTCTTCCATTGGACCTCGTGAACGCCCGAGTCGTACAGCGATGCCCCGCCCGAGACGTCGCTTCCGATCATACCGACGTAGACGTCTCCCGGGCGCCAGCCGTCGTGGACGGGCTCCGCCCCGTTGATATCCAGAGTCGTGGTCGGCTTGTGCTGGTCCCAGTAGTCCCTCCAGACCTTGTACCAGGCCGCCGTGGCGCACATCGCGCGCGTGTAGCAGTAGTTGGCGATGGTGGACAGGTGGCCGTGGGCGTCGTTGTCGGGGTCGTCGTCGTTGTCGTCGAGGTGGCCCGATTCCGTCGGGGCGGAGGGAAAGCCGCCGAACGTTACGAGCCCGAGTCTGTCGTTGGTGTCTCCGTCGTAGCTGTCCGAGGCGAAGTAGTCGCTAATCTGGTTCGTCGTATAGGCCAGGTAGTAGTAGCTGCCCTGAAGCTGCCACGGCATCCAGCACTCGTCTCCAAGGTAGTTTCTGATCTGCATTGCCTTATCGATGCCCACCACCAGCTCGCCCCACTTGGCGAGGGCGTTCTCATGCGTCCAGTTGAGACACAGCGCCGGATCGTTCGGGAAATCGTGCGCTCCCATCCAATCCTCGTAGCAGTCGTCGTCGAGCGGGTCGTTGGGGTGGTAGTCGATGTGCACGTGGGCGGGAACGCCCATGTCGCCTATGAGATGACAGACATGGCCGACGTAGTGATAAGCCTCCATCAGGTCGGCGTGGTTTCCCGTCTGGACATAGGACCAGAAGAACTGATCCGCTCTCTCGACGAGTCTCCGCCCCTTGACCCACGCGTTGTTGTAGTCGTAGCCCAGGCAGTTGTTCTGCTGGAAGTTATCGGAGTCGTCCGCGTCCCAGAAGTGGCGAACCGTGTGCCCGCAGGGCCCGTCATCGTCGTAGATGTGCTCGATATTGTCCTCGCATTTGGCGCCTTCTGAGATTTCGCTCAGATAATCCATGAGCTCGGGAAAGCCGAAGATCTGAGCGGCCTCCTCGGTAAGATGGGCGTGGCAAGTGCCGCTATAGGCCGTCGCGGAGGCCGGCAGGGTAGCCATCGCGAGTGCCGCCGCGAACAAGAGAAAGCAACTGCGCCCTATTGAAGTCATGTCTTCCTCCCCTCGGTTGAGCTACGAAGACGATCGAGCTCCTTGACAATCTCCGTATCCCGATTCGAACCTGGGACGCAGGCTTGGTCTCTGCCCCGTAGGATGCAAGATGACGGTGGTGCGACTGTCCCCGCCTGACGGGAGAACATACCCTGAAATCGAGCCTAAGTCAAGTCATATGCGCTCGTAGCGTTGCGTTGTCTGTTGATCTTCTGAATGGGCTTCGGTGTGGATGAATCGCAGCGGCTTCCGCTCCGGTGACGGTCACTCTCCGCTGAGCCTCACGGCCAAGGCTCTTGTCATGGCCTCTGCGGCGGTCAGCTCCTCCACGACCACGAGGTCCGCTCCCGCGCTCTCCGCGGCGCTCTTGTTTGCCTCCATCCCGACTCTCGCTGATATGAAGACGTAGGGGGCGAACTCACGGGCGATCATGCACGCACGCAGGACGGCCTGATCGTCGGGGACAGTGAGCAGCAGCGCGTCTGCGCGGGCGATGCCGGCTGATTCGAGGACGGCGGCATTGCTGATGTCTCCATAGACGGCCTTCCCGCCCTCCTCCATGATCTTCCGCACCGTGGCAGAGTTGAGCTCCACAACCGTATACGCGACTCCGCTCGAAGCCAGGGTCTCCGCGATGCGGCGGCCAATGGGCCCGAAGCCGCCTATTATCACATATCTCAAGTTGGCGCCGGAGGAGCCCGGGACCGCCTCGCCGATCGGCAGCTCGTCCTTGCCGGTTTGGGTCGGCATATCGCGCAGAGAATGGGACTTTATCCAGGGGGCGCCTCCGAAGCGGATCAGCCTGCGCTCGAGATAGAAAGCCGTCCGGCTAAGGATCGGCGTGAGCATTATCGAGACCACGATGATCGCTATTACAACGGCGGTCGTCTCTGACTCCAGTATGCCCTCGGCCCGCGCCGACTCCAGAAGCACTAGGCTGAACTCACCGGCCTGCGCGAGACAAAGCCCAACGGAGATCGCCACCCCGACGGTCGCGCCGACAAGCCAGCACGCCGAGCCTATGACGGCCCACTTGAGAAGCATGAGCATCCCGCCGCCCAGTAGGACGGCCCACCACCACTCGACGATTACGCCCGCGTCGAGTTGCATGCCGATCGCCGTGAAAAAGACGGCCATGAAGAGATCTCGCAAGGGTCCTATCTGCCCCATGAGCTGATGCTTGAAGGGTGTCACGGAGAGGATGACCCCCGCGAGGAAGGCACCCATCTCGAGGCTGAAACCGAGCGCCTGGGTGGCGTAGGCGGTGCCCAACGCGCATGCGATGCCCACAATGAGCAGTGTGTCGGCGTATCGACCCCGCACGGCTTCCCGGAGCAACCTCGGGAGCACTTGACGCGCGACGATGACCAAGGCCGCGATCCCCGCCAGACGGAGGCCGGCCTGCGCGAGCGCCGGTCCGATTTCTCCCGCGGCACTCCACGGCAGAAGCGCCGACGTCGCAAGCTCGCCCCTGGCCGCGGCCCATGTCGCGATGGCGGGCATGGCGGCGAGCATAAGGAGCACCAGAAGATCCTGGATCACCAGGATTGCCAGAGCGAGCCGCCCCCCTGCGGAGCGGAGGCGGCGGTGTTCGGCGAAAATGCGCATGACGACGGCGGTGGATGAGAGGGCAAGCGCCATTGAAACGGCCAGGGCTTCGGGACGTCCGAGGCCCGCTTGCTCGATTATGGGCCACGCTATGAAGACGGTCAGCGCGCAGGAGCCGAGCCCCGCCGCTATGAGACGAACGGCGCCCTGCCTGAGCGCCCCTAAGTGAACGTCGAGACCGATGCCGAAGAGGAGCAGTATTATCGCGAAGTGCGAGATCTCCGCCAGGTTCTCGGGAGAGCGGACCAGGCGGGCCGCGTTTGGACCGATCATCGCGCCCGTGATCAAATAGACCGGTATTCCCACGAGCCTCAGGTGCCTGACCAGGATTGAGACCACAGCGGCGCCGGCCAAAATGACTAGCAGGCTCCTCAGGACGGGCACCTGAGCGGCGGGTTCCGCGGCTGCGAATATCGGTATGACTACGGCGGCTTCAGTCATTGCTGTCTCGTCGGCCGATGCTCTGCTCCATTGGTCCGAATTTACCGTGAGGCCCGGCGGAACGGATCCGTCGCGGGGTCGGTTTGCCTGCGAGTATATGCGCCGGGGTGCCGAGGTTGAAAGTACGTTGTCCGTCGGTTTGTCCGCGAGTATACGCGCCGGGGTGCCGAAGTCGAGACTATCTTCTCTTCCGGAGTCTCAGGAGTATCGGCCGAGGTCGCGAATCAGGGCAGGCGGAATCTGGTGATGACGGGGGTCATGACCCGAAGGTCCTTCGGCCCGGTGTTGAGCATCCACACGGCTTCGCCGTCCCAGGCGATGCCGGCGACGTCGTTCACGGGGAAACCGTAGGATGCCGCTACGGCGCCGCTTTCGACTACTTTATATAGGCTGTCGCTCGCGACCAGGATGTGAGCTCCGTCCCAGGCCAAGCCGATCGCTCTTTCCCCGGGGACTTCCAGTTCGTTGGTGAAGATGGCGGCCCCGGAGTTGCATGATGCCTCGGCGGCAATGCCGCATATCTTGGAATCCCGGTGCGGCGTCACCCTTCCGTAGTCGCCGAGCCAGAGTCTGCCGTTTCCCCACGCGAGGCCGGTGGCGGACTGGAATTGCACGTTGAACGAGCAGAGGACCTCGCCTTCGCGGCTGATCTTGAAGACCGTGCCGTCCCTATCCGCGAGCCACAAGTTCATGCCGTCGGAAGCCATGCCGTAGGCATCTTCTGAGGGAGGCGGGAACTCGCTCAGAATCTCGCCTGAGGGCGCAAGCTCGTAGATCTTGTCGAACCAGGATGTCGAGGTCCACAGCGAACCGTTTTCATAGGCCAGACCGTCGAATCGCCAGAAGTACCTCGCGGGTAGAGGAACCGAGAGATAGTCGGGGTTGACCCTGAGGGCTTCGGCCTTCGGATTGGGTTGGTTGGTGTAAGCCAACATGTACCCGCGAAGCCGTATCTGATTGTCGCCATCGAGGCAGTGCTCGGCGTCGATGCCTTTCGAGGACAGCAAATGGAAGTGCTCGGCGGCCATCTGGCGGCAGCCGAGGCCCGATTCGGGCTCTATCTCGTATCCGACCTGCTCCCATTCCTGCGTTTCGGCGTTGAGTATATAGACGTCTTCGTCACAGGAGGTGATCGTCCAGTAGGATATGAGGATGTCGTTGTAGGCGCCGCTTTGGACCAGCGGCACCTCCGACATATCGATGATATAGTCGTCTCCATCGATCCGGCTCAGCGTCGCGGGCTCAGACCTCTCCAGCACAATGGGCTCGTTTATGTAGCTCCCGTTCGGGAGGTCGTCCCGCGGTCCCGGGCGCAGGGATTCCTTTTCGCAGCCGCCGGTTAGACTGAGCGTCAGAAGGAACGCCGAGCACGCCGCAAAGCGCTTCATGGCCCGGTTTCGGCAGCCTCTTGGCATCGTATCACTCCGCTGAGGGCTCAATTGAGTGCGGGGCGGATCCCCTTTCCATCCACATCAACAGTATAGCCGACCGAGTACCCGGCGTCAAACGGGCCGGGGGGGGCGGGTGGGGCGCGGAGACAGGCGGATTCGGCCGGCGTCCGCGTCGGCCCTGTACACGGCCTTTGCCTTTGACCCGCCCACTCCCCATGGTGTAGCATTTGATAGTGTCTTTAAGGCGCCTTGCCTTTTCCCGGCATCTAGGGGCGTTCGACTCCCAGAAAAAGACGGCTGGAGGCCTTCACAATGAGAGTACTCATCACCGGCATAACGGGCTTCGCCGGAAGCCACCTTGTGGACTACCTTCTGAACCTCAAGGACGTCGAGATACACGGCATCAAGAGGTGGCGCAGCCGCACGGAGAACGTCGATCACGTTGCGGACAAGATCGCGATGTACGAGTGCGACATGCGCGACGCGCACTCGGTCACGAACGTGATGAAGGAAGTGTGCCCCGATCGCATCTTCCATCTGGCCGCGCAGAGCCTCGTCCCGGCTTCCTGGAAGACGCCCGCGGAGACGCTCGGCACCAACGTGCTCGGCCAGGTGAACATCTTCGAGGCGGCCAGGCGCGTTGAGATAAATCCCAGAATCCAGATCGCGGGATCGAGCGAGGAATACGGCCTCGTTCACATCGACGAGATTCCCGTAAAGGAGACTAACCCGCTGAGGCCCTTGAGCCCCTATGCAGTAAGCAAAGTGGCGCAGGACATGATGGGATATCAGTATTTCAAGAGTTTCGGAATGGACATAGTCCGTACCCGCGGGTTCAACCACACGGGGCCGCGAAGGCCTTCCGTTTTTGTGTGCTCGGACTTCGCAAGGCAGCTCGTCGAAGCGGAACTGGGTCTCAGGGAACCCGTCATCAAGGTGGGCAATCTGGAGGCCAAGCGGGATTTCACGGACGTAAGAGATACGGTAATCGGCTACTGGCTCTCGCTGGAGAAGGGCATGGCCGGCGAGGTCTACAACATTTGCTCCGGCAATTGTTTCAAGATCCAGGAGATCCTGGATATGCTGATGGACATAACCAAGAGCAAGGTGAAGATCGTGCAGGACAAGGACAGGATGCGGCCTTCGGACGTTCCAGTGCTGCACGGCGATAACACGAAGTTCAGATCGCTCACCGGCTGGGAGCCCAAGATCCCATTCGAGCAGACGCTCTCGGACCTGGTTGACCACTGGCGGGAGGCGTTGAGAAAAAGGTGAAGACTCTGATTACGGGCGGGCGTGGGTTCGTGGGGTCGCATCTCGCGGCGCTGCTTGAATCCGCGGGCCATGAGGTGGTGATTCTGGACTTGGGAGATGAGCGCAAGGCCGGAGCGGGAGCGGCCCGATTGGAAGAGGCCGCTTCGGGGACCGATGAGTCCGCTCAGAGCATTTCGGAGGCGGGGGGCGGCAGGGTCGAGTCCCCCGGTTCCGAGACGTCCGGTACGACGCCCTCAGGGACGGAGACTTTCGGCCCCGGGACATCCGGGCCGGGCGGCTCCGCAGAGGGCGGGGCTCCCCTCCGCGCAACGTTCCACGAATGCGACATAACGGACTACGATCGGCTCGCCGCCCTGCTCCGCTCCATAAAGCCCGACGCGGTCGCTCACCTCGCCGCCTTCAGCTCTGCGGGACTTTCCTTCAAGGATCCTTCAAAGGCCTTCGAGGTAAACGCCCGGGGCACGGTGAACGTCCTTGAGGCGGTCAAAGACACCGGCACGAAGCCCAGGGTCCTCACGATCAGCTCGGCCGAGGTCTACTCCGCTCCGGAAGGAAAGGAGCCTCTCAGTGAGAGCTCGCCCATAGGGCCTGTTAATCCCTATGGCCTGGGCAAGGCCTGCGGGGAGCTGGTGGCCTTTCACTACTACAGCGTCTGGGACGTGGACCTTACCGTCGTCCGGCCCTTCAATCACACGGGGCCCGGGCAGAGCGACGTCTTCGTCCTTCCGAGCTTCGCCAAGCAGGTCGCGGAGGCGGAGAAGGGCTTGAGGGACCCCGTGCTCTCGGTAGGCAACTTGGACGTGGTGCGAGACTTCACGGACGTAAGAGATATCGTAGAAGCATACCGTCTTCTGCTCGAGCGCCGTCCTCCCGGGAGCATCTATAACGTTTGCTCCGGGCGCAGCTACGTAATAAGAGAGCTCGTGGACAGGCTGATATCGCTTTCCACGGTCAAGATGGAGATAAAGACCGATCCCAAGCGCCGGCGAAAAGCGGAGACGCCCGCGCTGATGGGAGACAACGGCCTCATAGCTCGTGATCTAAACTGGCGGCCGAAGATTTCGATGAATAAGACCCTGGAGGATCTGCTCGCGTACTGGCGGGCCGTCGTCTGAGACTTCCCGCGTCGCCCGCGGGATTGGATACTTCTAGGAGGGTTTGATGCAGGAGATCTGCATGGTTGGATCCGGGTACGTCGGGCTTGTGTCCGGCGCATGCATGGCGGACTTCGGCAACGAGGTCATCTGTGTCGACACCGACGAGGAGAAGATCGAGAAGCTGAAGAGAATGGAGATACCTTTCTACGAGTTCGCTCTGGGCGAGATCGTAAAGCGCAACATGGATGAGGGAAGGCTCTCGTTCAGCAGCTCGCTCGAGGAGGGCGTCAAGAGGTCAAAGGTGGTCTTCATAGCCGTCGGTACGCCTCCCGACGCGGAAGGCGAGGCGGACGTGTCGGATGTGCTGAAGGTGGCCGCGGAGATCGCGCGTTACATGACGGACTACAGGCTCATCGTCCAGAAGAGCACCGTTCCGGTCGGCACGGGGGCGAAGGTCAGGGACACGATACGGGAAAACCTCGCGAAAGACGTGGAGTTCGACGTGGCCTCGAACCCCGAGTTTCTGAGGGAGGGATCGGCGGTTGAGACGTTCATGAGGCCGGACCGCGTGGTCATAGGCGCGTGGAGCGCCAAGGCCGAAGAGATACTCGCGGACATATACGCGCCTCTTTATCTCAACGAGACCCCCATGGTGCGGACGACGGTCGAGACGGCGGAGCTTATCAAGTACACGGCCAACGCCTACTTGGCGACGAAGATATCCTTTATCAATGAGATAGCCAATCTCTGCGAGAAGGTGGGCGCCGACGTCAAGGTGGTCGCGAAGGCCATCGGGCTGGATCGGAGAATAGGGCCGAAGTTTTTGCACGCGGGAATCGGCTTCGGAGGCTCGTGTTTTCCGAAGGACACGATGGCCCTGGCGAAGTTCTCCGAGCAGGTGGGAGAGCCTCTGAGGATCGTCAACGCAACCATCAGCATAAACAGGGAGCAGAGGAAGCGAGTCATCGATCGCATCCGGGGCGCCGTATCTCCCGCGAAGGGCAAGAAGGTCGCCGTCCTCGGGCTCTCATTCAAACCCAACACCGACGATTTGAGAGACGCCCCGTCCCTGGACATTATCGAAGCGCTCACGGCCGACGGAGCGGGGGTCAGGACATTCGATCCGGTTTCCATGCCTGCGGCTCGAGGCCTCGTCAAAGGCATCAAGTTCTGCCGGGACGCCTATGACGCCGTCAGCGGCGCGGACGCGATGGTGCTTGTTACCGAGTGGAACGAGTTCAGGCGGATGGATCTTACAAAGCTCTACTCTCTAATGAGAAGGCCCGTGGTCATCGATTGCAGGAACGTCTACGATCCGTCCGAGATGGTCCGTCTCGGCTTCACGTACTTCGGCGTGGGCAGGGGCACTCCGCCGCCGCCCCCGTCGACCTTGGCGAAGGAGCGCGTTCGGCAAGCCGCGGCGGGCAAGAAGAAAAGGAAGAAGGCTCCGGCCCGCGGAAAGCGATCAAGAGCGGGAACCGCCCGGGGCAAAACGAAACGCCCTGCGCCCTCCGCCGTGATCAGGGCTTCGGCCGGCAAGGCGAGACGGGCTTCGGGGAAGGCGGGGCGTTCGACAGGCGGGAGGAGCGGCGCGACCGGGAGGAAGGGCCCCTCGGCCAAGCCCGAGCGCGCCTCGGCCCGTGCAAAAGGGCCGGCCCGCAAGACGAAGAGCCCGGCGCGTAAGCCTAAAGGTTCGACGGCCGGTCCTAGAGGCTCGGCCCGGAAGAGAAGAGGTTGAGGGCGAATCAAGAGGACGAGATGATGATTGAGGGAGTCAAGACCAAGGACTTGAGAGTGATCCCCGATGAGCGAGGGCTGCTGATGGAGATGCTGCGTTGCGACGACGAGATCTTCCGGCAGTTCGGGCAGGTCTACCTGTCCGTTGTCTACCCCGGAGTCGTGAAGGGCTGGCACTATCACGCGATACAGACCGACAACTTCGCAATAGTGAAGGGGATGGCCAAGGTCGTTCTTTATGACAGGCGCGAAGAGTCTCCTACGAAGGGGGAGATAAACGAGTTCTTTCTGGGAGAGAAGAACCAGAAGCTCTTGGTGATTCCTCCCAATGTCTTGCACGGGATGAAGGGCGTGGGCATGGAGGCGGCCTATCTCGTCAACTGCCCGACGCATCCGTACGATTACGACAATCCCGACGAGTACAGGGTCGACCCGCACGAGGGGGGAATACCCTACGACTGGAGCAGGAAAGACGGCTGAGGGCGCGAGGACGCGGTCTTGTGTCGGTTTCCGAAGCGGGCGGCGATCGAATCCGGGTTGCCGCTCGGTATGAGTCGGCGAAGCGAGAGGCGATCACTCGTAGAGGAAGGGTCCCCGGATGGCCGAAAACGGTTGGCTGGATAACGGCAAGGTTCTTGTGACGGGCGGCGCGGGCTTCATCGGCAGCCACTTCGTGAAGCTCTTGCTTGAAAGACACAAAGGGTGCGGCGTGGTCGTGCTGGACAAGCTGACCTATGCCGGAAGTCTCTTCAATCTCGAGTCCGTGAAGGACGACCCTCGGTTCACTTTTGTGAAGGGCGACATCTGCGAAAAGGACGACGTCCTCAAGGCGTACGCCGGCTGCGACGCCATCGTCAACTTCGCGGCCGAAACGCACGTCGATCGCTCCATCATGGCACCGGGATCGTTCGTGATGACCGACACCTTCGGAGTCTACGTTCTGATGGAGGTCGCAAAGGAGAAGGGGATAGAGCGATTCCTACAGATCTCCACGGATGAGGTCTACGGCGAGGTCTTGGGGGAGCCCGTGGATGAGACGGCGCCTCTTATGCCCAGGAACCCATACTCTGCGAGCAAGGCCGGAGGCGACCGCCTCGCATACTCATACTACGCGACTTATGGACTTCCCGTCGTCATTACCCGATGTTCAAACAACTACGGTCCAAATCAGTATCCCGAGAAGATGGTGTCGCTTTTCATAACGAACGCGATGGAGGACAAACCGCTTCCGGTTTACGGCAGCGGTCTGAACAAGCGGGACTGGATATACGTCAGGGACCATTGCGAGGCCCTGGACGCCCTTCTGACCGCGGAGGACGTGGACGGTGAGGTCTTCAATATCGGCACGGGGACGGAGCTGAACGTTCTCGAGATGTCGGGCTCGATACTGAAGATCTTGGGCAAACCGGCCGGCTTGATCGCGCACGTCAAAGACAGACCGGGTCATGACAGACGCTACTCGATGAAGACCGACAAGCTCAGGAAGACCACGGGCTGGAGTCCCGCCACGTCTTTTGAGAAAGGCCTTGAGGAAACCACTGAGTGGTTCTCGGAAAACCGGAAGTGGTGGGAAGCCGTCAAGTCCGGAGAGTTCAAGGACTACTACGACAAGGCCTACAAGTTCGATGAGTAGCGCCGCTTTCTTTTTCGGCTCACTATATCGTGGAGGATGACGAAAGCCCGCCGACGAGCGCCGGCGGAGCCGGTTGGTCGGCGGCGACGCGGACCGAACTGAAACGGCCCGGGGCCGGCTGCCAATGCCCGACCGATGGAGGCCCGCGCCCCGGTGCGACGGTCCGAGCCCGGCCCGTCGCGACGACCCGACCCCGACCCGGCCCGGCGATTCGAGCCTCCGGAGTCTCAAGATGCCCCGCAACCTGTATCCCATGTTCGTGGATCTGTCCGGACGCCGCTGCGCGGTGGTAGGCGGCGGATCCGTGGCGGAGCGGAAAGTCGGAGGCCTTTTGGCTTGCGGAGCGAGTGTGAAAGTCATAAGCCCCAAGCTCACCCGAAACTTGCGGAAATGGGCGGAAGGTGAGAAGATTGAGCACGTTCCCCGCGGGTACGGGAAAGGAGACCTCAGGGGCGCTTTCCTTGTAATCGCGGCCTCGAACGACGGGGAGGTCAACGACAGGGTTCGGAGGGAAGCTTCCGCGCTTGGTATTCCCGCAAACGTGGCGGACCGCCCCGAGAGCTGCGGCTTTTTCATTCCCTCGGTCGTGAGGCGGGGGCTGTTGACGCTCGCGATTAGTACGGGCGGGGCCAGCCCGGCTTTAGCCAAGAGACTAAGGACTGATCTCGAAGAGCGCGTAGGCCCCGAGTACGCCGGGCTTTTGAAGGCGCTTGAGCAATTCAGGGCGGAGGTGCTGGCGAAGGTGAAAGATCCCGCCGAAAGGCGGCGGATCCTTCAGTCCGCGGGCGGCCACCCCGGGCTGCCGGCGAAGCTGCGCCGCGGGGAGACCCCCGGAGCTCTGCTTGAGGAATTGCGCAAGGAATTCGGATTATGAGATAACGTGGGCCACGGAGCCCTTGGAGAGAACATAGAGGCCATGCTTGATCCGAAATGCATCCGAATAGGCACGCGGGGCAGCAAGCTCGCGCTCGCGCAGGCCAACGAGGTGGCGGCCTGTCTTGCCGACCGCCTCAACAAGACGAGAATCGAAATAGTGGAGATTACCACAAAGGGCGACACGGTCCGGAACAAGAGCCTGAGCAGCATAGGAGGCACGGGCCTGTTCGTGAAGGAGATCGAACGGGCCTTGTTGGACGGAACCGTGGATCTCGCGGTTCACAGCATGAAGGATGTCCCAACCGAAACGGCGGACGGACTGACGATAGCGGCGGTGACCAAGAGGCTTACGCCCTTCGACGTTCTCATAAGCGCCGACAACAAGATATTGGATGATCTGCCGAGCGGCGCCAGGATCGGAACCAGCAGTCCCAGGAGGATCGCTCAGCTTCTCTACTACAGACCCGACCTTGAAATTGTGGACGCGAGAGGGAACCTGGATACGAGGATACGCAACCTTGAAAAAGGCAAGTACCACGCGATCGTGGTGGCCGCGGCCGGGGTGGAAAGGCTCGGAATGCAGAACAAGGTCTCTGAGATATTCACTACCGAAGTCTGCGTGCCCGCTCCCGGACAGGGCGCCTTGGCGATTCAGGTGAGAGAAGACGACAAGGACGCGGTCAAGGTCGCCAGGAAGCTTCTGGATCACGAATCACACAGGCAAATCAAGGCGGAGCGGGCCTTTCTCAAGACGATAGGCGGAGGGTGCAACGTTCCTCTCGGCGCGCTCTGCAGGAAAGAGGATGACGTAGTCACACTCGAAGGGATCGTGGCCGGCTTGGACGGCGTTGAGGTGTACAGGGACTTCGAGGAGGGGGCCCCGGGAGAGGAAGTCGATCTGGGAGTCCGCTTGGCGGAGAGGCTTCTCGATGCAGGTGCGGGCTCCGTCGTCGCCTCCATGAGGACCGAGAACTGAGCCCCTCGAAGCCGGGTTCTTAGGCTGCCCCGCGCCCCCTTGCCCGGACGAAGAGAATCGATGCGCGGAAGTTCCGGCCCCGACCGAACCGGCGACGCCCGGTTGCCGATAGTGGGCGGCGGACGAATGAAGGTCCGCGGAGGATTTGATTGAAAGCGCGCGGAAGAGTCTATCTGATCGGATGTGGGCCCGGGGATCCCGGGCTCTTGACTCTTAGAGGGGCCGAATGCCTGGCCGAGGCGGATGTCGTGGTCTACGACTATCTTGCCAACCCCGAGATAGTGAGTCGGGCGCCAAAGAGCTCAGAGGTGGTCTATGTCGGAAAGAAGGCAGGGCACCACTCCGCGTCCCAGGATGAGATAAATTCGCTCATTGTGGAGAAGGCGAAGCAGGGAAAGAAAGTCGTCCGGCTTAAAGGCGGCGATCCGTTCGTCTTCGGCAGGGGCGGGGAGGAAGCGGAGGTTCTTTTCGAGAACGGGATTCCGTTCGAGGTGGTGCCGGGTGTGACCTCGGCGGTCGCCGCTCCGGCTTACGCGGGAATACCGGTCACGCACAGATCTCACAGCTCGAGCTTCTACGTCGTAACGGGCCATGAAGATCCGAAGAAAGACACCTCGACCATTCCCTGGAAGTCCTTGGCGTCCAGTGGAAGCACGCTTGTGTTCTTGATGGGTGTGAAGCGGCTTCCCGACATCGCCGAGAATCTGATGGACTGTGGAATGGGCCGCGCCACTCCAGCCGCTTTGGTAAGATGGGGCAGCACCCCGCTTCAGGAGACGTTGTCCGCGAAGCTCTGTGATATAGCTCAAGAGGCCGCCGAGCGGGGCATAAAGCCGCCGGCGGTCCTCGTAGTGGGCTCCGTGGTCGGTCTCAGGGAGAAGCTGGCCTGGTATGAGTCGAGGCCCCTCTTCGGGGTTACGGTTCTGGTGACGCGGGCCGCGGAGCAAGCGGGGCGGCTGTCCCGCATGCTCAGGGAGCAAGGGGCCTCGGCGTTAGAGCTGCCGGTGATAGCTTTCTCGGAGCCCGTGGAAACCGCTCCGCTGGACGCCGCCATCGGGGTCTTGAGCGACTACTCGTGGCTGGTCTTCACGAGCGCCAACGGCGTGAGGTGGTTTCTCAAGAGGGTTTACGAGCTGGGCGGCGACGTACGAGGTCTGGCCGGGCCGGAGGTGGCGGCGATCGGGCCCGCCACCAGGAGAGAGCTTGAGGATAGAGGGATCAGGGTCGAGGGAATCCCCTCGAACTACGTCGCCGAAGGCCTTGTGGAGTATTTTTCACGGAAAGACATCCGAGGCGGCAAAGTCCTCGTGGCGAGGGCCCAGGAGGCAAGGCCGGTGCTGATCCGGGAACTCGAGAAAATGGGCGCGAGCGTGGATGAGGTAGCGTGCTACCGGACCGTGCCGAGCGGCGCTGATCCCGCGCCGGCCGCGGAAGCACTTGCTTCCGGACGAATGGGCGTGATCGCCTTCACAAGCTCATCCACGGTTCTGCGAACCCTGGATATTCTCGAAGGGAAAGTACCTTCCGATGTGCTCAAGCGGACACCTGCGGCGTGCATAGGTCCGGTGACGGCCGAGACGGCGAGGGAGAGGGGTCTCAACGTAGTCGTCGAGGCAGAGGAGTACACAATAGAGGGCCTGGTGGACGCCATTGTGGAATATTTCTCAAGCCGTCCGGAAGGCGGGCGTGTGCCGGGGGATGAGTAGCGAGTCGGAAGGCGTCTTTTCCGGACGCCGATAATCTCGAAGCGCCGCTTGCGGATACCGGGCCGATTATGCGATACGGCTCATAGCCGGTCGAGTTGGAAAAGCCACTAACGGAGGCCGCGTATGCCATTTCCGATTCATAGAATGCGGAGGTTGAGGAGGGTGCCGCAGTTAAGAGATCTCGTAAGGGAGACCGAGCTCACTCCCAAGGACTTCATTCTGCCCGTATTCGTGTGTCCGGGCCGCAAGATATCCAAACCAATATCGACCCTCCCGGGCCACGATCACATGTCGGCCGACGTGTTCGTCGAGAAGTGCCGCGAGGCCGAGGATCTGGGATTGGGAGGGGTCATACTGTTCGGCCTGCCCGAGAGCAAGGATGAAGTGGGCTCCGGCGCCTACGCCGAGAAGGGCGTGGTGCAGCGCGCACTGATCGAGGCGAAGAAGGCGGGCGTGGGCATTCCCCTCATCACCGACGTCTGCCTCTGCGAATACACCAGCCACGGCCACTGCGGCGTGCTCAAGGACAACGACGTGGACAACGACGCGACGCTGGAGATCCTCGCCCGGACCGCCGTGTCGCAGGCTCGGGCGGGGGCGGACATGGTGGCCCCTTCTGATATGATGGACGGCCGGGTGGGCGCGATTAGAGAGGCCCTGGACGCCAACGGATTCGAGCACGTGCCGATCATGTCCTATGCCGCGAAATTCGCATCAGTGTTCTATGGTCCTTTTCGTGAGGCCGCCGGCTCTGCCCCTTCATTCGGGGACAGGAAGGGCTATCAGATGGATCCGGCCAACGCCCGGGAAGCTCTCCGGGAAATGGAGCTTGATCTGGAAGAGGGGGCCGACATACTCATGGTCAAGCCGGCCCTGCCGTTCCTTGACGTAATCCGTGAGGCGGCCGACTCCTTCCCCGTTCCGATCGCGGCTTACAACGTGAGCGGCGAGTACGCGATGGTGAAAGCCGCCGCCGAGAAAGGCTGGTTGGACGAGGCCGGCGCCATGTGGGAGTCTCTGACGGCCGTCAAGCGCGCGGGCGCCTCGGTGATCTTGACGTACTTCGCTCTGGACGCCGCGCGAGCGATCGCCGATAGGTAGGCGGCGGCGCCGCTGAGGCCGAGAATGTCCGCCGATCGAAAGAAACGGTGCCCCGTTCGGGCGACGGACTATTCGGCGAGTACCACATTGATATCGAGACGGCGTGCGAGAAGTGGAGAAGACATTGTCGCGCAATGAGACATTGTGGAAGGAAGCTTTGAAGTACCTGCCCGGGGGCGTCAACAGCCCGGCCAGGGCCTGCTGCCCCGTGGGCGTCGAGCCGATATTCGCGGTGAGAGGGCGGGGATCACGCATATGGGACGCCGACGATCGTGAGTACGTGGATTACGTATGCTCCTGGGGGGCGCTGCTGCTCGGCCACGCTCACCCGAAGATCGTGGAGAGCGTCGCTAGCGCGGCCTCTCGCGGGGCGAGCTTCGGGTTGCCGACGCCCGAGGAGACGGAGCTTGCGAAGCGCGTGGCCCGAATGGTTCCGTCGGTGGAGAAGGTCAGGCTCGTGAGCTCCGGAACCGAAGCCACGATGAGCGCCGTGAGGCTGGCAAGGGGCGTGACCGGCAGGGACAAGATCCTCAAGTTCGAGGGCTGCTACCACGGCCACGTCGACTCCCTTCTCGTCAAAGCCGGGTCGGGGGCGCTCACGCTTGCCTTGCCGGGAACGCCCGGCGTGCCGCGGGAGCACGTCGCCCAGACGCTCACGGCTCCGTACAACGACCTGGGCGCGGTCCAAGAGATAATGGACAGGGAAGGCGCGGACGTCGCGTGCATTATAGTGGAACCGGTCGCGGGGAACATGGGCGTGGTTCCTCCCAAGGAAGGCTTCTTGGAAGGGTTGAGGCGAATGGCCGCGGACTGCGGCGCTCTTCTGATATTCGACGAGGTCATCACCGGCTTCCGTTTGGGAAAAGGCGGCTACCAGGAACTGTGCGGCGTCACCCCGGATATCACTACGTTGGGCAAGGCGCTCGGCGCGGGCCTTCCCGTGGGGGCTTTCGGAGCAAGGGCCGAGATAATGGACCGTCTCGCCCCCGATGGTCCGATCTACCAGGCGGGAACGCTGAGCGGCAATCCATTGGCGGTGGCGGGCGGTCTGGCCGGCATGAGGGAGATCGAGAGGGACGGTTTCCATGAGGATCTTGATGAGAGGGCGAGGATCCTTGAAGAGGGTTTGGTCGAGGCGATTTCTTCGAGCTCAATCGACGCGACCGTGAACAGGGTCGGCTCCATGTTGACCATGTTCTTCACGGAACGGAAGGTGGACGGTTACGCGGCCGCGCTGAACGCCGACACCGAGACATTCGGGGCCTTCTTCAAGGCGATGCGCGCCCGGGGAGTGAACCTGCCCCCCTCGCAGTTCGAGGCGTGGTTCGTCTCCTCGGCGCACACGGAAGAAGACATGGAGAAGACCGTTGACGCCGTCCGGTCCGTCCTCTCGGAGATTACGTAGTGGGCATGAATCGTTCGGCCGTCGATGTGCGTTCCGGCGAGAGAGGCGCGTTTTAGATGTTGGACCCCAAGTTCATACGCTCGAATCCCGAAGTCGTAAGGAAGGCTTTGAGGGACAAAGGTGAGAAGGCCGACCTGGAGAGGTTCTTGGAGCTCGATGACAGGAGAAGGAATCTCCTTGTCAAGGCGGACGAGCTCAAGCATCGCAGGAACGAGGTCTCGGAGGAGATCGGTCGCCGCAAAAAGGAGGGAGGGGACGCCGCGGACCTCGTCGCCGAGATGAAAAAGGTCGGCGAGGAGATAAAGGCCCTGGACAACGACATCAAGGATATCGAATCCGAGTCGGACCTGATATGCAGGTGGATACCCAACGTTCCCCATCCCTCCGTTCCGGTTGGCCCGGACGCCTCGTTCAACGAGATGGTCGGCGGCTGGGGCGATCCCAAGAAGCCGGACTTCAAGGCTCTTCCTCACTGGCAGATCGCCGAGTCCATGGGGCTCATGGATCTCAAGCGGGCCGCCAAGCTGAGCGGCTCTCACTTCAGCCTGCTGGTCGGTTTGGGGGCGAGGCTCGAGCGCGCGTTGATAAACTTCATGTTGGATCTCCATACCGCCGAGCACGGTTACACCGAGGTCGCTCCGCCTTACATAGTCAGGCGCGAATGCCTCTTCGGCACCGGGCAGCTTCCCAAGCTCGAGGAGGACATGTACCTGGTGGAGATGGACGATCTCTTTCTGATCCCGACCGCAGAGGTTCCGCTTACGAATATATTCAGAGAGGAGATAATCGACGGGAAGACGCTGCCCGTGAAGTTCGCTTCTTTCACACCCTGCTTCCGCCGCGAGGCCGGCTCATACGGCAAGGACACCAAGGGGCTCGTGAGGATTCATCAGTTCAGCAAAGTGGAAATGGTCAAGATCGTCGAGCCGGAAAGCTCCTACGACGAGCTTGAGAGCCTGCTCAGGGACGCCTGCGAAGTCCTGGAGAGGCTTGAGCTTCCGTACAGGGTGGTGAACCTCGCGACGGGCGATTTGAGCTTCGCGGCCTCGAAGTGCTACGATATAGAGGTCTGGGCGCAGGCCGAGGAGAAGTGGCTGGAGGTCTCGTCTTGCAGCAACTTCGAGGACTTCCAGGCCAGGAGGATCGGGCTGCGTTACAGGCCCGCGGGGGGCGGGAAGGCCCGGTACGCCCACACGTTGAACGGCTCGGGGCTCGCTCTGCCGCGTACCGTGATCGCCATACTCGAGAATTACCAGACATCGGACGGAGCCTTGAAGGTCCCGGCGGCGCTTAAGCCCTACATGGGTGGGGTCGAGACAATCGCGCTCGACGGATGAGCGCGCGACACGCGGTCGGTCTTCCCGACTTCGAATCCTGCGCCGGAGACGGCCATTGACCGGCGGTAGCTTGTCCCTGGTCGTCGGACGAGACCGTCGCGCCGGTCCGCTTGGGACGAGGCGAAGGGTTTTTCCCCGGCGCCCGGCGACGGCCTCTCCCGCCGCCGCGAGGGGGCAACCGCAAACGCGTCGGCTCGACACGACTCGGCATTGGAGTGATACCCAGTGAGAAGATCCGGGGGCGGCCTACCGGTATTCCTTAAGGGCTACGTGCTTGCCGGCAGCGGCATTCTGATAGCCCTGCTCATCCTCTACACTCAGCAGGTGATCGGGCGGATGAACAACCAGGTCGAGATCCTGAGCGGCCTCATCGCCCGGTTCTGCGCTTTGGCCACGTTCCCGGCCTTGGAGAACCCGGAGTCCCAAGAAGTCTTCAGGAGCATCGTGAAGCAGGTGGACTTCCCGATCGTGATCACGGACGCGGAGGGGAGGCCCAGGGCGTGGAGGGGTATCGGCATCAGCGCCGACGACGTGGGAGACGCCGTGATAGCCGCCACCGACCCGAGCAATCCGACCGGCGTGATGGCGGGCGTCATGGATATCACACGAGAGCTCGACCGCAACCGGAGCCCCGTGGCCATGATCGACCCGACATCGGGCGATCTCGTCGGCTTCGTGCATTACGGCGAATGGAGTCTCATAAAGCAGCTTAGGCTGATACCTATAGCGCAGGTCGGAATAGTCGCCGTGTTCGTGGCCATAGGCTACTGGACGTACAGGAACATAAAGCTCAGTGAACAGCACTCGATCTGGGTCGGGATGGCGAGGGAGACGGCCCATCAGTTGGGGACGCCGTTGTCCTCGCTGATGGGATGGCTTGAGCTTCTAAGAGAGAGACCGCCCGACTCCGGCGGGTCGGGGGAGGATATTGCCCGGATAGCGGCTGAGATGGACCGGGACGTCACGAGACTCGGCAGGGTGGCTTCCAGGTTCGGCAACATCGGTTCGATTCCCAAATTGAAATCCCAGGATATAGTGCCCGTGGTCTCCGACGCGGTTCGCTATGTCAGAACACGGCTGCCGCGCGGCGGGCGGACGATCGAGGTCACGGAGAAGTACGAGGAGGTGCCGCCCGTGAACGTGAACGGCGAGCTCCTCGGCTGGGCGGTGGAGAACATGCTCGTCAACTCCGTGGATTCCATGGATAAACCCTCCGGACGGATCGAAGTATCCGTAAGCCGGCGCCGCGAGACCGAGACGGTCGAGATCTGGATAAGGGACAACGGTAAAGGCATGAGCAATAGAGAAGTGAAGAGAGCCTTCCGGCCCGGCTATTCGACCAAGAAACGCGGATGGGGCCTGGGTTTGACCCTGGCCAAGAGGATCGTGGAGGAGTACCATGGTGGTAGGATCTGGATCGACTTCTCCAAGCCGGGGGAGGGGACCCTCTTCAGAATAGCCTTCCCGGTGTGAAACGAATCTCCCCGAGACGAAACGGATCGGTGACCGATAATGGCTGAGACAAAGAGAAAAGTGCTTTGGGTCGACGATGAGATCGAGCTCCTTCGTCCCCATATGATGTTCCTCGAGCAGAGGGGCTACCAGGTAACGGGAGTGACGAGCGGTGAGGAGGCGGTTGAGCTTTCAAGCAGGCTTCAGTTCGACGTCGTGCTCTTGGATGAAATGATGCCGGGGATGGGCGGATTGGAGACGCTGGAGCGAATAAAGGGGGTTCGGCCGTCGGTGCCCGTCATCATGATCACCAAGAACGAAGAAGAAGAGTTGATGGACGAGGCAATAGGGAAGCGAATCGAGGACTATCTCACGAAGCCCGTCAACCCCAGCCAGATATTCATGGCCTGCAAGAGGCTCCTGGAGGCCCGCCGGATTCAAGAAGAGAGGCTGGTCAGGGACTACGTGCCCGAGTTCAATCAAATCGCCCGCCTCAGCGCGGCGGGGCTCGACTGGGAGGGCTGGGCCGAAGTTCATTCGAAGCTGTCCGAGTGGGATCTAAGACTGGATGACGTGGGGGACGAGGGCCTTAAGCAATCCCACATGGATCAGAAGAAGGAGCTGAACATAGAGTTCTGCAAGTACGTGGAGCGCAACTACGCCGACTGCGTCCACAGCGAGAAACGGCCGGCGCTTTCGGTCGACATTTTCTCCGACTTCGTGGCCCCTTCGATCGCCTCCGGCAAGAGGGTGTATTTCATCGTAATCGACTGCATGCGCCTCGATCAGTGGTACGGCCTGGAGCCCCTGCTTCAGCCGTATTTCGACATAGAACGTCACAATTGCTTCTCGATCCTGCCGACGGCCACTCCCTATTCGAGAAACGCCATTTTCAGCGGGCTCTTCCCGGGGGAGATAGCGCGCCGTCATCCCGACCGTTGGGAGCAGGGGGACACGGAGAGCAGGGGGCGAAACAGGTTCGAGCGAGCCTTCTTGGAGGAGCAGATAAAGAAGCTGGGGCTGAAGATCAAGCCCGGGTTCAAGTACTTCAAGGTCTACACGGCCGACGAGGGAAACTCGATCAAGAGCCAGGTGCCGACGCTGTCGTCGCTTCCTCTTGTGGCAATGGTCTTCAACTTCGTCGACATCCTGGCCCACGGGAGGTCCGAATCGGAGATCCTCCAGGAGCTGGCCCCCGACGAGGCCGGATTCAGGGCCCTTATGAGAACCTGGTTCGTCCATTCGTCCCTATTCGAGATAATCAAGTCCATCGCGACCCAGGACGCAGAGGTCGTGATAACCACCGACCACGGCTCGGTGCTCGGCAAGAGGGCCGCGCTGGTCAAGGGCGACCGTGGGACTTCCACTAATCTGCGATACAAGTTCGGCAACAATATCATATGCGACGAGAAGCAGGCCGTGAACGTCAAGGATCCGGCTGATTTCAAGCTGCCCAGCGAAGGCCTCAACACGAACTACCTCATGGCCAAGGAAGACTACTACTTCGTATATCCCACGCGCTATCACGAGTTTGAGAAGCACTACAAGGGAAGCTTCCAGCACGGGGGCATCTCCATGGAGGAGATGATCATTCCCTGCGCGGTTCTTACACCCAAAGGCTAGAGTTCCCATGACGGAAGACCAAGGGGCGCCGGGGGGAGCGTCACTGTCGTTTGTCAGCTCGTCGGAGAGCGATACGCTGCGTCTCGGTCGGGCTCTCGGCGGTATTCTCAGGGGCGGGGACGTCGTCTTCACCGAAGGATCTCTGGGGGTCGGCAAGACTTGCCTGATAAAGGGAATCTGCGCCGGGCTGGGCTTTGACGGCAGGGTGAGGAGCCCTTCTTTCGCCGTCGTCAATCAGTACGCGGGCAGGTGCGGGATCTATCACGTGGATCTCTACAGGATACCCGACGATTCCCCCGAGCTGGAGGATCTGTCGAGGCAGGAGTACTTCTCGGACGACGTCGTTACGCTCGTTGAGTGGGGGGAGAAGCTCGCCTCCTGGGGCGTCAAGCCCGCGCTCAACGTGAGGATGCGAATAGGAGAAGGCGAGCGCCGCCTGATCGATATCGAAGCCGCCGACCCGGAGCCGGCGAGGCGCATCAGGGCGCTTCGGCCGGCCCGGTAGGCGCTTTGACTCACCGTGAGCTTGGGCGGGCCGGTGCGCCGCGCCGGGATAAGTCATGGATTTCAGAAGTCACATTTCAGAGTCGGCGTTCCTGGTGAATGAGTCCAGGGCGAGAAGGGTCGAGCTCAGCCGTGACCGCTACTCCCACCTCTGGGTCTCGGACTCCACTCGCCGGCTGTGGGAGGATTTCAGCCGCGAGGTCTATCCCTTGGATGAAATAGAGCTGGGGGCTCGAAACAGGTTCTTCCTGGAGCGCCTGGAGGCCTTCATTGAAGCGAATCACGACGCGGTCTTCGTGAATTTCGGCGCCGGGTTTACGTCGTACCCCTTTCTGACCGAGAGGAGATGTCGCTGCATTGAGATCGACTACGAGCACGTCCTCGCTTTCAAGAGGGAGAAGACCACCGAGTGGCGGAGAGAAGGCCTGCTGCCGGAGCGCGACGTCGAGTTTCTGGCCGCCGATCTTAGAAGCGAAGCCGAAAGGCGGAAGCTCAGGGAGGAACTCGACGCCGAGATTGGCGGAAGACCTTCGCTATTCATGATGGAGGGCATCACTTACTACTTGGATCCGGCGGTACTGAACGCGATCTTCGAGATGTCCAAGGGGGTGCAATCCCGGGGGTCGCACCTGACCTTCGACTTCTGGACCCCGGAGAGCGAGACCCATCCGGTGTTCATCCGCTTCAGTGATTTCTTTGAAAGGCGGTTCGGACATCAGAGGACGGACTACAACTTCTTGGACGTCGATTTTGTGGGGTCCCTGTCGGGCTATGAGCTTGTTGAGCTGACGGACATCCAAAGACTGGAGAGGTCGTACTCGAATACTAGGCTTCTGTCGGACTATCGGAAGATCCTTCCGGAGAGCTATGCGGTCCTGAGGCGGGTCTAGCAAGGTCGGATAGAAGGCCGCCCCCGGCTCCCTGGACGAGTCCGCCGCGTTCCGGTACAATGAACCCACAGACAAGGGACCGGTGCGGGATTCACCATGACAATGACGGTTGACGAGATCAAAAAGAAGCTCGAGCGGCTCGGGAGCAAGGAGCGGGCGAACAACCTTCAGCGATTTTTCAAGACCGGCCCGGGAGAGTACGGTGAGGGCGACGTGTTCCTGGGTATAAAGGTCCCAGAGCTGAGAAAAGTCGCAAAGGAGTTTCAGGGGCTCTCGCTCGCCGATGTCAAGCGGCTTCTCAGGTCGCCCATCCACGAAGAGAGGCTCCTGGCGCTGCTTGTTCTCGTGCTCGCCTACTCGAAAGGCGATGAGCGGAAGAGGGAGAAGATATTCGATCTCTACTTGAAGAATACCAAGTTCATCAACAACTGGGACCTTGTTGACCTTTCCGCCGGTCACATCGTCGGCGCGTTTCTTGCCGACAGGGATAGAAGTATGCTCCTTGACCTGGCCCGATCCAACAACTTGTGGGATAGGCGCATCGCGATTCTGGCGACGTCCTACTATATTAAGGACGGCGACTTCAAGGACGCGCTGGAGATTTCGGAAATCCTATTGAGTGATGAAGAAGATCTTATTCACAAGGCGGTGGGGTGGATGCTTCGAGAGGTGGGGAAGCGTGATCTTAAGGCCGAGGAGTCCTTTCTCAAACGACACCACGGGGTGATGCCCAGGACGATGCTGAGGTATGCAATAGAGAGATTCCCGGAGCGCAAGAGGCTGCGCTATTTGAAGGGCTCGATTTGATGACGTACCCTTGGGGGGCGGGCGCTTTCTGATCGACGCGATCAGGTGCCGGGCGCAAGCCCCCGCCGTCGGGTGGTGCGCCGTGAATCTGCAGACATCCCGCGGCCGAGCCGCCGTATCGAAGGGGAGAAGCGCCTTTCAAGCGCCGACGATCACGTAGTATCAAGCTTGGGTGTTTCGTCGGGGCCGGTCGTAGGGCGTATTCACCCCAGACTCGCGATGGCGCCTCGCCGGGCGGTGGAACGAGATGCCCGATTCTTCCAAACAAGCTCCACGCGTGCTGGCCATCGAGACGGCGACGAACGTCTGCGGCGTCGCTCTCGCGGAGGGGGACCGCCTGATAGGCGAGGCGGTCCTTGATTGCGGGCTATCCCACTCATCCAAGCTCATGGAACTGGTCGGGCGAGTTCTCAGGGACGCTTCCCTCAAGCTTTCACAGATTGACGCCCTGGCGGTTTCCGTGGGGCCGGGGTCATTCACCGGGGTGCGAATCGGAATGGGGACGGCTCTCGGGCTGGCAGCCGGGACCGGGCTCCCGATCGTCCCCGTCCCTACACTGGACGCGCTGGCGTGGGCTCAGCTTCCCTTCAGCGGGGTCGTATGCGCGTTCACGGACGCGAGGCGCGGCGAGATCTACTACTCTCTGTACGAGGCGGACGGGAGCGGGATAGAACGACTGACGGAGTACGTCGTTCGACCACCCGGTGCGGTATGGTCTGATTTGAGGAACGCTTTCAGCGACCGGCCGGCCGGCGTGGAGGTTTTGCTCGCCGGACCGCGGGCTCTTATCGAGAAAGCCTCGACGGAATCGGGAGCGATGCGCATGCGTGAGGGGCCCATAGACAAAGAGGGTGGGGCCCCCCTGATCATCCCCGATTTCGCGGACCCGAGCGTGTCTCCGGAGGGTGCCGGCGCGGGGCGAGATGGACCCGGTATGTCCCCTGAGGGCTCCGCGGGGCCCCGCGTGCTTGCGGCCTCGCCAGAGCGTGCTACCCCCAAACCGGCGTCCGTGGCGGCCTTGGGTGTTGAGCTTTTCCGTCGGGGGAAGGCATGCGCCGTCGACGAAGTCAAACCTATCTACGTGCGGCGAAGTGATGCGGAACTCAGGCGAAAAAAGAAGACCGGGACGCCATGACAACGGCCTGAAGACCCGGAAAGCGCAGCGCCTTGTCTACTACCTGAGACCGATGGAGCTCAGCGACCTCGATCAGGTCATGGAGATCGAGCGACAGGCGTTCGTCGAGCCCTGGGCCAAGGGATGCTTCGAGTACGAGATTCTCGTTCTGGACGCGTCTGAGCTGACCGTCGCCGTGTCGCGGGACCGCATACTGGGTTACACGGTGGCCTGGTTCTTGGATGACGAGGTCCATCTCGCGAACGTTGCAGTGGAGAAGAGATCCAGGGGGTTGGGGATAGGTAGGACTTTGGTGGAGGCGGTGATGAACAGGGCCGTGGAGGAGGGCGCTGAGAGGGTCGCGCTTGAAGTCCGGCGCTCGAACGTCGAAGCACAGAGGCTTTATGAGACCCTGGGATTTGTCCGGAGCGGAGTGAGAAAGAACTACTACGCGAAGGAGAAGGAAGACGCCATTCTAATGACATGTTACCTCGGCACCGCGTAAGACCGGAGGCGCGTGGGGGATTGGGGGCGTCTTGAGCATTTTCCGGAGAGGGAACACGGGGTTCCGGCACACCCGAGCGTATTCAGTCCAAGAGGTCTCCGGGGTTGGCAAGAGTGGGTAGTGAAAGGGACAATCCACAATCAGTTCTTGACGCGAGCGGGGGAGGCGGCCCGGTCGCTTTCATCCCGGGGGGCGGCAAATCCCCGCACGGCTGTTGTGCTCGGATCGGGGCTGGCCGGAGCGATTACTGTGCCGTCTCCGGGTCTGATCGCCCGTTTCGACGAGATTCCGGGTTTTCCGAAGACCTCCGTCAGCGGTCACCCGGGTCGGATGATCTTCGGGAAACTTCTCGGATCTGAGATCCTGGTCGTCGAAGGGCGCTTCCACCTCTATGAAGAGAGGGGGCTTGAGAGCGCGATGCTGATGGCCTCCTTTCTTAAGGAAATGCGGGTCGAGGACCTCGTCCTGACAACAGCCGCCGGCGCGCTGGCCCCTCACCTAAAGGTCGGAGATTTCGTGGTGATCAGGGGCCATCTGGTGTATCCTCTCGGGGGTAGGGCCCCGGGGATGGGCCGGATCCTGAGCGATACCGGCCTGGTGGGAGGGGGAGAGATCTACGCTCCCGAGATCGCCGCGGGCCTGGAAAGCGCCTGTCTGGATGCGGGAGTACGCTTCCAGCGAGGTATGCTGGCCTTCTCAGAGGGGCCTTGCTATGAGACGGCGGCTGAGGCACGCTTGCTCAGACGGGCCGGCGCGGACGTCGTCTCGATGTCGGCCGCGGCGGACGCCGTCGCCGCCCACTGTCTGGGCCTGCGGGTGGGGTGCCTGTGCTGCGTGACCAACCGCGTGGGCATGTGGAGAGGCGCGCATGCTGATCACGGCGATGTTCTGCGTGCCTCGGGCCTGGCGAGATCGAGAGTGGGCGCGGCGGTCAAAGAGTATCTTTCCTCCGCGGTGAGGGAGGGTTGATCGGCGCCGGCCGCCGCGCTGCGAGGCCGGGCCGCAGGGGCGACATGGTAAGCCGCTTGCCGCAGCCGCCGGTCGTCGCGCGCCGAGCGGGAAGGCGATTCCGGGCGCGCCCGCCGTTTTGGGTTGAAGGACGATACCGGTGGGTGTCGGCCGGTTGAAGCCCGAAGACGGCGATTACGGAGAATACGGCCGGCCTTGAAGGGGCTATCGGACCGACAAGGACGCGGAAAGGAATAGGGTAAGCGACATGAACCTCTCATGGTTCAGAAGAAAGAAGAAGGAGCTGACCGGTGAGGCCGGCAAGCGGGAGATACCCGATGGGCTGTGGCAGAAATGTCCTTCCTGCGCGGAGATAATATATAGAAGAGAGCTCGATCGCAATCTCTCCGTGTGTTTCAAATGCGGGCATCATTTTCGCATCTCTTCCCGCCAGTATATTGAGCTTCTGACCGATGAGGGAAGCTTCGTTGAGCATTTCTCCGGGGTCACTTCCACCGATCCGTTGAAGTTCAAGGATTCCAAGAACTACGACGACAGGATCAAGCAGGCGAAAAAGAAGACCGGGCTTGGGGAGGCGGTGTTGTGCGGCGAGGCGAGAATCGACACGATTCCCTTGGTTCTTGCGGTAATGGATTTCAGCTTCATGGGTGGAAGCATGGGCTCCGCGCTCGGCGAGAGAATCGCACGAAGCATAGAGCTGGCCATTGAGCGCGAGCTGGGCCTTGTGATCGTATCCGCGTCGGGGGGCGCGCGAATGCAAGAGGGGATACTCTCCCTTATGCAGATGGCGAAGACCGCCGCGGGCCTGGCGAAGATGCACGATGCGCAACTCCCCTATATCTCGATCCTCACCAATCCGACCACGGCGGGCGTGATGGCGAGCTACGCCTCGCTGGGGGACGTAGTCATTGCCGAGCCGGGAGCCCTTATAGGCTTCGCCGGCCCCCGCGTCATAAAGCAGACAACCGGCCAGGATATGCCGGAGGACAGGCAAAAGGCCGAGTCGATGCTGGATCACGGCATGATGGACATGATCGTTCCCAGGACCGAGCTTCGCAAAACGATGGTACACCTGCTTTCGCTCACCTACAAGTCTCTGCGAATCGGCCCATGGGCCGAAACGGAGTTGGGCGAGGAGGAAGCGCTCGCCGAGGGCCGCATTGAAATGGAGTCGCCGGAAGCCGACTCCGGAATGGAGGCAGGCGATTTCGGGCCTTCGGCTCCGGAGCCCGCGGAGATCATGAGACGTCTGCGGGATCTTCGGGAGGGTCAGAGGCAGACTCCGCCTGCCGGGGAACCGCCCGGCAACTGACGTGTCGAATCCTAGTGAAACCATATTCTCTGTTGTCCCAGCGACGCGGCCTGAGCGCAGGCGATGCGTCGCGGAGGTTGCGCCCCGTTTCGGGCCGCCGTCCTCTTCCGGCTGGGCGCGGCTTCGGCCGGCCCTTCCTGGGAGGTTGCCCTCACAGTGAGCTACAGGAAGATCCTCAAGTACCTTTACTCCCGCGAAAGACAAGCCATGAAGTACGGGCTCGAAGGAGTCAGGCGGCTCCTCACGAGCTTGGAGAACCCGGAGGCCGCGTTTCCATCCGTGCTCGTGGCCGGCAGCAACGGCAAAGGGTCCACCGCCGTAATAGTCGCTTCGATTCTAAAGGCCGCGGGCTACAGGACCGGTCTCTACACCTCACCCCATCTGATTGACTTCAAAGAGCGCATAAGGGTCGACGGCAAGTGCATCGAAGAAGGACAGATCGAGTTGCTCATGAAGATCATGGGCGACGTCATCGAGAAACAACGCAGTACCTTTTTCGAAGCGACAACCGCCATGGCTTTCAAGCACTTTCTTGACAGCAGGGTCGATATCGCGGTTCTTGAAGTCGGTTTGGGAGGGCGTTTTGACGCCACAAATGCCTCGTACCCCGCGCTTTCCGTGATCACCTCCATTTCGCGGGAGCACACCGAGATACTGGGCTCGACCGTGGACAAGATCGCCGGAGAGAAAGCCGGTGTTTTGCGGGCAGGCGGTCGCGCGGTCCTGGGTTTCAAGGAGGGTCCGGCGGCCGATGCCACCACGAAGTCCGCGGAAGTCATCGGTGCGTCCTTGAGCCGGGTGGGAGTGGACGTGATGCCCAAGATCGTCAACGTGAGCAGGGCGGGTACCTCGTTCACTCTCAGATGGAAGGGAGATTGGGACTGGGGACCGACGCTGACTCTGGCGATGCCGGGCCGTCACCAGGCAAGGAACGCGGCCACTGCGGCTCTTGCGGCGATGTCGCTGAACGCAGTCGGTTTCAAGGTATCGCTCAACGACGTGGCGCGGGGCATCAAGAAGGTGAATTGGCCCGGCAGGTTCCAGGTGGTGGGAACGGACGCCAATCCCTGTGTGCTTGACGTCGCCCACAATCCCGCTTCGGCGCAGGCCCTGTCGAGGACTTTCCAGGAGGTTTACCCGGGGCGCGCCGCGGTTGCAGTGGTGGGAATGAGCGCCGACAAGGACCACGGCGCCTTCATGAGCGCTCTGCTGCCCCGCACATCGGAGATGGTTGTCACCGAGGCTCCGAATCCGAGAGCGCTGCCCGTTGGAATGCTGGCGCGGGTGGTCCAGGACCTTGGGGGAAGACCGCGTGTCGTGCCGCAAGTCAGCCAAGCCGTCTCGCACGCGCTGGAGCTGGGAGCGAAGCAGGGTGCCCCCGTTATAATCACGGGCTCGATATTCGTCGTCGGTGAAGCAATGGCCCATCTCGGGGTCAAGGCAGAGGGAAAAGCGTATTAGGCCGAGTTGTGAAGTGATGCCGGGGCGAAAGGGCGGCCATTGCAGGCCGAGCTGTGGTTGGCTCAGCGAAGCCGGCGCGCGGAGCGTGAACGGCATTCCGCCCCTCGATCGAACCGCTCTTGGGCGGAATTGCGGTTCTTGAAGTGAGGAGAGCATAGGTGTCCGGATTATTCGTCGGTGCGGATATCGGCGGTACCAATGTAAAGGTCGGTCTGGTGGATAGGCATGGAAGCCTCGTGGGAGCGTCCCAGATAGATACCAGGTCGGACGAAGGGCCTGAGCGGGTGATAGAGAGAAGCCTCTCCCTTGCGGGGGATCTCCTTTCAGAGACCGGGGCCTCCTGGAGAAGGGTAGAGGGAGTGGGTGTGGCTTGCGCGGGGCTGGTACGTGTCTCCACCGGCGTTCTTGTGACTGCGCCCAACCTTCCCGACTGGGAGGATGTCCCGCTGGCCGGCATTCTCGGCGCCGCCACCGACGTCGATGCGTACCTTGACAATGACGTAAACGCGTTCGCATACGCCGAAAGCCGGTTGGGCGTGGCCCGCGGGAGGTCACACGGGGTCTTCTTGGCCCTTGGGACCGGAGTGGGGGGAGGGCTCCTTATCGACGGAGAGGTCTACAGGGGACGCGACGGCTTCGCCGCGGAACTCGGCCACATTGTGATAGACCCGGGCGGGCCTTTGTGCGAGTGCGGGAACCGCGGGTGCCTGGAGAGCTTGGTGCGCAGCAAGACAATCGTGGAGGCGGCGACAGAGTCCTATCGCAAGGCGGGGATGGAGGGTGAGCTGCTGCGTATTGCCGGCGGAGATCTCTCGAAGCTCACTCCGAAGATGCTGAGCGACGCCGCTTCCGCCGGCGACGCGTCTGCCATCGGCGTTTTCCGGGAGACCGGAAGGTGGTTGGGGATCGCGGTCGGAGGGTTGATCAACGTATTCAACCCGGAGATCGTCGTCATCGGCGGCGGAGTAGCACAGGCCGGAGGGCCGCTTCTGGGGCCGTGCCGGCATTGGGCCGGACGCTATGCGTTCTCCGCATCCTACGCATCCGCGCCGATAGTCCAGGCGTCTCTCGGAGCGAACGCCGCGATGGTTGGGGCCGCCCTGGAGGCCCGGGACCGGTGCGGCATTCCGTGCGGCTGACAGCCGCCCGGTCATGCGAGGTTCGCGAAACCGGGGCTTCAGGCAACGGACCTTCGCTCCTACCTGAGCGGCCGTGAGCTCGTAACGTGGTCCTGGTGTCGAGAGGACGCGGTTGGGTCTTGAGCGAGTCCCACTCACGTTCCCGGGCGACTGCCCGCGTAGGTGTTCGAATGTCCGTCGCCCGGATTCGATTCAATATGTCGGCGTTTGCCCGGCAAAGGCCGACCACTCCCGACCCGGAGGGGACACCTTCGCCATTACAATGGACAGGCGCTTCTGGCTGACATCCCTGGCGGCAATCACGATATTGGCTTGGTCCGCCGTCACGCGGGCAACCGACCAGGTTCTGCCTCGAGGACTGGATGTGTCCGCCGACCGGCTCAGAATGGTCTCGGGGGCGGAATCCGACACGGTATTCCTCACCGGATCCGTAGTCGTTCGCCAAGGGTCCATCACCGTGACCGGCGACAGCGGCCATGTCGCCTCCGAGAGCCAAGTGGCCGTGGTCGAGGGTGACGTGGTGGTAACCGAAGGCGATGCCGTGATACTCGGCCGCAGGCTGACCTATCTGTCCGCCGACAGCCTTGCAGTAATGACCGGAGGAGTTGTTTTCTCCGAGAGGGACTTGGAAGTCACCGGCGATTCCGGGAGCTACAGCGTTGTCGACAGCACGGCCCTGATCTGGGGAAACGTCGTCATGGTGCGGGACCGTATCGCCGTAAAGGCGGACACCCTGAGGTACTCAAGGTCGGGCCGCGTCAGCTTGGCGTGGGGGGACGTGAGGGCAGAGCAGCCCGAGGAAGGCACGGAGATACGGGGCCGTCTCCTGGAGTTCGATCATGAGCTCGGGGAGGCCACAATCACCGGATCTCCGCGCATGGTTTACAAGGGCGCCGGCGGTGAAGACGACATGGTCGTCGTGGCGCCGGTGATGAAGATCCTCCAAGACCGCGAGCGGCTAATAGCCCTGGACGGCGTATCGCTGACAAAGGGGACCATGCGGGTCGAGAGCGACAGCATGGTCTTCTTGCCGGACAAGGACCGCGCCCTCTTTCTCGGAGGCCCGCCGATCGCGTGGAATGAGAACATCACGGCCACCGGCGACAGCCTGCAGGCCTTCCTCAAGAACAGGATACTGGAGAGGCTCGTCAGCAGCGGAAACGCCGAGTCCAAGTACAAGGCCTCGCCCGTAGACAGCGCCAGGGGTGAAGAGAGCAAGATCACGGGTAGGAAGGTGACCTTGTTCTTTCTGGATGAACGAGCGGAGCGGGTGGAGGTTGAAGGAGAAGCCTGGAACAAGTACGTGCCCAGCGCGGCCGACTCCTCACTCGGAGTGGGGCCCAACGTCGCCTCCGGCAGCGATATGACCATCTACTTCGGCGAGCGCGACGTAGAGAGGGCCGTGGTCAAGGGCAAAGCGACCGGCGTATACGAGTTCCTCCCCAGGGGCGAGGTGGGGAAGAGGGAAGGCGACTGGGACAAGGTCGAGTACTCGGCGGATGAGATCGAGTTTCAGATAACCGATCAGATAATAGTCCTTACCTCAAACAGCGAGATCAACTACAAGACCCTCAAACTCAACTCCGAGAAGGCCCGCTTCTACGCCGAGGAAGAGATGCTCGTCGCAACCGGCGATCCCGTTCTCTGGGACGGTGAACGGAAGATCTTGGGAGAGGTCATGGACTATGACCTCGACAAAGAGCAGGGAGATATCATTGAGGCACAGACTAGCTTCGACAGGGGGTTCTACAGCGGAGAGCGGCTGAGAAGGAATCCCGACGAGAGTCTCAGCGTTGTGGAGGGGTCTTATACCACCTGTGATTTGCAGGATGCCCACTATCACTTCCAGGGAAAGACCATGAAGGTGTACCTGGGGGACAAGGTAATAGCCAGGCCCATCGTGATGTACATAAGGGACGTGCCGGTCTTCGCGCTCCCTTTCTACGTCTTCTCCATAAGGAAAGGCAGGCATTCAGGGATACTCATGCCCGACCTCGAATTCGGATTCAATCAATCCAGGGGGCGGTTCGTCCGGAACGTCGGATACTACTGGGCGGCCAGCGACTACTTCGACGCCACCGCATGGATGGACTACTATCAGAACGCACCCCAGTGGCTCGGATACCTCGAGGGCCGATACAACATCCGGTATCTCATGAGCGGCACGTCGAAGTTCTCATTCTCCGAGAACTTCGGTACGGGCGACCGTCGCTGGAGCCTCAAGGGCAACCATAGACAGACCCTGGGCGAGGGGATGGACCTGAGGGCGAACATCGACCTGGTTAGCGATCCGCGATTCCAGTACGAGAGCGGTCTCGGGCAGTCAATCCAGGAGAGGGTGAACGGCAACCTCAGGTCGAACTTCTCCTTCACCAAACGGTGGTCCTCCGGGACCCTCACCGCTGCCTATGAGCGAGATGAAGTTCTAGGTGAGGGACTCACCAGTGACGTGACGGAGATAACCCCGGATGTGAGCTTGGCGCTCAACCGGAAGACCATAGGCAGTACCTTGGGGAGAGATCCCGGGGAGGGAGGGCGGCTCGGCTGGCTGCTGGACACGTCCTATGGAGTGAGATCGCGCTTCGTAAACATCAGGGAGACGATTCCAGTCCCCGTTCCCCAGGAAGGGTCCGAGTTCGCCGTAGTGGACAGCATCAACACCAGCACCGCCGGTTCCTACGAGATATCCGTCAACAACGCGAGGAAATACTTCGGATGGCTCGACTTCAACCCCGCGTTGAGTTTTACCCAGTCCTGGTTCGATGAGGACAATACGGGCGAACGCTGGGCGAGCGCCTCCGTCTGGAGGACCTCCTTCACCGTCGGGACCACCGCCTATGGGACTTTCTACCCCAATATCGGTCCCTTGGTCGGCTTAAGACACGTCTTCACGCCCAGGGTCAGTTTCGGATATCAGCCGGGTCTGGACAACGCGACATACGTCGATACTACGGGCGTCACGCGATCCCGATATCCCTCCATCAGGGGGGTTTCCGTCTCGGCTTCAAGATCAAAATCCATGTCCTTCAACCTATCCAACAGGTTCGAGGCCAAGGTGAAGAAGGGCGACGAGATAGTGAAGCTGACGGACCTGGCCGTACTGGGAATCAGCGGATCATACGATTTCTTGTATAAGGAGAAGGGACGGGAGAGAGGACTCTCGGACATATCCTCATCGCTGGGCATCCGGCCGCCGGGCGTGGATTTGACAACCTCGATCGACGGGAGATGGAGCTCGGAGAACTGGGCTCTTCGCAGTCTTCAGGTATACAACTCCTTCAGCCTGTCCGGGACCGGGGGGGGCGGTCCCGAAGCATCCGCCGGTGGTTTTGAAGACACCGAGGCCGGCGCCGAACTTCCCGGCGGCAGCGGCGCAACGGAACCCGGGTCTCAAAACGCGCCCCGTGTCCGGCCCTGGCAGGTCGGGCTTAGATTCGGGCTCAACTGGACCAGAAGTCCGCGCAGCCTGACGACAAGTCTCACCGGAAGCGCCGAGTTCAATCTGACGAAGAAGTGGTGGGTAGGCTATACGGCTCAGGCCGACCTGAACGAAAAAGACCTGGTCTACCAGGAACTGAGCGTTCGCAGGGATCTCCACTGCTGGGAGGCCTGGTTCACAAGGCGTTACTCCGGAGGCACTTGGGAGTCATACTTCAAGATCGCCGCGAAGTTGTTGCCTGAGGTCAAGTACGAGAAGGGAACCCGGGACAGAGGGAACTTCTTGGGAGGAATCTGGCAATAGTGGAGAGGAGCGCCTCGGCCGGGGGATCTCATCCCGCTCCCCACGCTGTGACGGGTCCGCCGCCGGCGGTGTGCTCGGCCGTAGCGGCGGGTCGGGTCTCCGAGTCCGTTGTCTCGGACCTCGCTGATCTCGAATGACGGGTCGGTCGAGTTTCTGATTTCGGAAGAGTGATGTCCGACTGAAATCCGCTCGAGCTTGGAGACCGACACCCATTTTTTAGCGTGATAACGCCAAAAAACAGTTGACAGCTTCCGGGCATTCGTTTATTTTGGCCGCGGCATGAGGGCAAAAGAGCCCCGGCGACGCCGTTTTCGCGCAACTCCGGCTTGCGGTATATCTGTGTCGGAGGGAAATACGGCGGGCGGGGTTCGGGTCTCACGAAGGAGTGCTTCCTCGAAAGGAGGTGACCTGGAGTGAACAAATCCGAGATGATCGTCAAGCTGGCTAAGAAGACCGGGATGTCCCAAAGAGAGGCGAAGGACTGCATTGATTGCATCTTCGCCACCGAGAGCAAGAAGGGAATCATCGCAACCGAGTTGGATGCCGGCAGGAAGGTGCAGATCACGGGCTTCGGAACGTTTGAGCCTAGGAAGAGGAAAGCCCGCCAGGGCAGGAATCCTCGCACCGGAGAGCCCATCAAGATTTCGGCGGCCAAAGTGCCCGCTTTCAGTGCCGGGAAGGCTCTGAAGGAAAGAATCAGAAGGTAAGAACGCCTTTAGCGAACAGTGACTGAGTAAAGCGAAGAAGGGAGCGTTTGCTCCCTTCTTCGCTTTCGTGATAGGCGCCTGATTGCAGCGGTGCCGGCGAAGGATCTTCCTCGCTCCCTCCGCCCGCTCAGTCAGCTAACCGCCGCTTCGCGGCGGTGGATCTTCCTTCGCTCCTGCGGTGCCGGCGAAAGTTCTTCCTTGCTCCCTGCGCCCGGTCGCCGAGCTAACCTCCGCTTCGCGGAGGTGGATCTCGGCTCGTTCCCGCGGTACGTCTGAAGGAGTTTCTTGGGCCCCCGCGCCCACTTCGCGGAGCTAACCGTCGCTTCGCGTCGGTGGATCTCCGCTCGTTCCTGCGGTACGTCCGAAGGAGTTTCTTGGGCCCCCGCGCCCACTTCGCGGAGCTAACCGTCGCTTCGCGTCGGTGGATCTCCGCTCGTTCCTGCGCAAGGGGGCCTTACGAAACATCCTTCGTCCGCGTTAAGCAGCCCATGGCGTTGGGTTGGCTTCGCGGCAGTGGATCTCGGTCCCCTCCTGTGGTGCGCGGGAGAGATCTTCGTTGCATGACTCCCCGCTATCCGACTCCTGAGGCCCCTCAGGCCCTGGGGCTGCCGTCTTGTAGGAGCCCCCGGATTGTGCTAGAATGTCAAGAGTGAGGTTCGAGGATGCGCCCCGATTGCGGCGGTTTTCCGCCCGGCCACGATGATCATAGGAGCAGGAGCTATGAAGCCAAAGATCCAGCTGATGACAGCGATCGCTCTTTCGCTGGTCTTTCTTGGAGGATGTTCTATGGGATTATTCTCCAAGAAGCGCACGACAGACGTCGAAGTAGTAATACTCTTCACGGCAAACACGAACGGCGAGTTGGTTCCGTGTGGGTGACACGGCGACCGGCAAGGCGGCCTGGCTCGGAGAGCCGGGGTTATCAAAGAGCAACGTTCCCAGCACGAACACGTGATAGTCGTTGACGGCGGCGACTTCTGCCCAAGGGCGACGGAGCCCAACAAGCTCAAGGCCGAGCTGATCAGAGAGATGATGGACTACATGGGCTATGACGTGCTGGCGGTGGGCGAACGAGAGCTTGCCTTCGGATATGACTACTTCCTATCGCTGACCGCCCCTTCGGACATGCACATTGTAAACAGCAATGTCTTCCACGGACCGCGCAAGAAGAAGGTCGCGGATGACTACGTCATTCTGGATACGGGCGGCGTCAAGGTCGCGTTCTTCAGTGTCTTCTTTCATGTATCCAATATAGGCACAAGGGACCCCATGGCGGGCGGCGACTTCATAACAGAGGACGCCGTGGAGGCGGCGAAGCGGTTGCTCCCCCGCCTGCATGAGAAGGCGGACATCGTCGTTCTGCTCGCGCACGGTCCCTGGAAACAGACTCACGAGTTCCTGAACGAGGTCTCTGATTTCGATTTCGTCATATCCGCTCATGACGGTGGTCTGGATCGGGTGGGACGAGAGATGAACGGGACCGTTCTGATGAAAGCCGGCAACCGCGGCCAGCACGTATGCAAGGCGGCCTTCGTGGTGGACCCCGAAGGAGTCGTCGAGCTGGCTTCAACGGAGTGCATTTCCGTCAAGACCAGTCTCCCCGAGGATCCGGTGATCGTTGAAAGAATCGAGGAGATGAACGAAAAATACAACAACAGGCGCAGAGCCGAGGCCCTTGCCAACCGACAACCTCAAGGGAACAAGATGGAGGCCGATAGATTCCTCGGTGACGCTATGTGCAGGCGCTGCCATGAGAACATTTATCAGGCTTGGCTGGCGACGCCCCATGCCGCGGCTTACGAGACCTTGGTGGAGAAGGGGAGGCACGGCGACAGCGATTGCGTCGATTGCCACACCACCGGCCACGGAGACCCCACGGGCTTCATGCCTCCGTCGGCGGAGGCATTGAAGGCGGCCTCGACGGGCCCGTCGCCGGACGGCGACGAAGGTGATGCTTCCGATGCCCATGCGGCCCTGGCGGATTCCGGCCCTGATCTGACCGCCGTGCAGTGCGAAGCGTGCCACGGGAAGGGCACGACTCATGCCAGAAACAAGGCGGGCTTTCTCCGAGTCGAGAAATCGGAATGTATGAAGTGTCACGACCAAGAGAACAGCCCGGATTTCAATTACGAAGAGTATGTGCCTCACGTCTCCTGCAAGATCCTGGTCGAAGAATCGGGCTAGGCTCGTCCGCGTTGTGGGGCGCACGGCATTGCCGGCGTGCGTTCAAGCTCATGGGATAAGAGCCTTGACCCCCACCAGTCGTAGCCATAGTCTCATGTGAAGTTATCTTGCGATTCTCGCGGTCGAGGTCGTCGCCGCGGCCGCCGCCGGCGCATCGCCCGACGGAGTGGATTGCCGCGGCGATACGCGGGGATCGTTGGGCATACGCCCGCCTCCACGGCAAACGGCGTGTGGGGGCGTAGGCTGTGGGCGATATTGGCTGTTGACAACACCTTCATGACGCCTTACTTTCAGCGGCCGTTGGAGCCGGACGCGGAGAATCTCGTTCCCCATATCGCCCGGCCTTGGGCCTGGAAGCAGGCTCCGCCGGGGCGTGCCGGAGTCGGCCGACTTTGTGTTTTGGGATCTTCCCGGAAGTGACTCATGGAACAGATAACTCATGATTTTGTGGATGACGTAAGGGACCTCCTCCAGCGCGAGCGGACCGGCCTGATACAGAATCTCCTCATAGATCTGCATCCCGTCGACACCGCCGAGCTTCTTGAGGATCTTTCGCCGGATGAACGAAGGAAGGTCTTCGAGCTCATTTCCGATGAGCTGGTCGGGGCCGTCGTCCGTGAGGTGGAGCAACACAAGAGAAAGGACCTCCTTGATCAGCTCGCCCCCCACAGGATCATTCCCATCGTGTCTCAGCTCAACTCCGACGACGCCGCGGACGTGATCGCCGAGTTGCCCACCTCGCTTGCCGAAGGCGTCTTCCGTTTGATGGAGGCCGAAGAGGCCGTGGAGCTCAGAAAGCTCCTCGAATACCCCGATGACAGCGCCGGGGGCATCATGGCGACTGAGGTTATGTCCATCCGGCAGGAGCTGACGGCCCGTGAGGCGATCGATGAGATAAGACGGAGGTCGGCGGAGATAGGGGAGTTTTATCAGATCTACGTTGTGGACGACGCGGGCCGGCTCGCGGGCACCATACCGCTGCACACTCTCGTAGCGGCGGACCCGGACCGGAAGGTGGCCGACGTGGTGGAGCGAGGCGTCATGGCGGTGCGGACCGATACCGACCAAGAAGAGGTAGCCGCCCTAGTGAGCAAGTACGACCTCGTGTCAATAGCGGTCGTGGACGCCTTTGGGAGGCTGGTCGGCAGGATCACGATCGACGACATAGTGGACGTCATCGAGGAAGAGGCCACCGAGGACATTCACAGAATGGCCGGAACCAGCGAGAATGAGGTGGCGGAGGAGTCCGTGGTGCGCATCTCCGGGCTCCGGCTGCCCTGGCTGGTTGTGGGACTCGGCGGCGGACTGCTTTCGGCGTATGTGATCAGCCGCTATGAGGTTTCCTTCAAGGAGTTGCTCGTGCTTGCGTTCTTCGTGCCGGTCATAGCCGCCATGGCCGGCAATGTAGCGGTGCAGTCATCCGCTATCGTGATACGGGCGCTCGCGACGGGGGAGCTTGAAGTTGCCGAGATCTGGAAGCAGTTGGTCAAGGAAGTGGGCGTCGCGCTGATCAACGGAGCCGTTTGCGGCGTTATCCTCTTTGCCGTGACGTCATTCTGGCAGGATAGCTACAGACTGGGAATCGTAGTCAGTGTTTCGCTGGCCGCGGTGGTACTCGTGGCCTCCACGATGGGCGCGACGGTACCCTTCGCGCTGAAGAGATTCAACGTGGACCCGGCCCTGGCCACGGGGCCGTTTGTCACAACTTCGAACGACGTTATCGGACTCTACATATACCTGCAGATAGCGACCCTCTGTCTGTCTTGGTTGAAGTGAGTTATCCCGGCGCCGTCCGCTGTGACGTTCTCGAGGAGTCCGCGCACTCCGGGGTTGCGATATTGGAATACTTTGAGCGACATCCGAGAACCCGCGTAGTGCTCATCTGGACCGGGATAACGGCGGCCGCCGTCATAGCCCTGCACTTCAAACTCGACAAGCCTCTTACCGCCGGTGTGTTGGTTCTGGTCGGCATCGCCACCCAGGCTTTCGCCGGTCTTGTGGGGATGGTGGCCATGGTCCCGGTGATCGGGGCCCCGCTGGCGACGATACTGACACTGCCGTTTTTCATACTGCTCAACGGCCTTGCGTACCTGGTTACTTTTTTCGCCCTGAAAAGAGGTTACCAACTCACCGTGGTGAGCGCCAGAATCGTGGCGGCCGCTGTCGTGATCGGGTTCATCTTGGGATTCCTAACGGGCCGGTCCTTCTGATCCCGGCGGATGGGGGCGCCTAAGCCCTCCGGGGGATGGCCCTTAGGACTTCACACTGCTGGTGAATCTGTAGGCCTTGGTGTAGACGGGGGTCTTGACGATCTGCTCGTAGCTGACTGTGATGCTGGTGCGGCCGTCGTACCTCTTCACCTTGAAGTTCCTGCGCGACAGAGGAAGGTCCCTTTCCACGGCGAAAGCGATGAGCTCGTTTACGATCTCCCGATCGTCCTTGAGATGGGCTTTGTCCGCCAGTCCTTGCATTTGTTGCTTTAGGAAGTGATTCTGCAGGTAGGGCTTGCCGAAGAGCCAGCCTCCGTATGCAAGGACGGCAACTACGAGTACTATCAGGATCTTCTTCATAGGCACTCCCTCCCTTCTCCAGTTTTCGGCTTTTTCGCGTCGTTATTTAGCACCGCAATGCCGGATTGTCCGTAGGATTGCGACTTCCTCGGGGCTCCCAGCCGCCGGGGGTCCAAATGCCCCCGGGAACGTGCTAGAATCGTTGAAAACCGCGCCCCGGGAAGAGATCCGCATGAATCCCACAAAGGTATTCTGAGCCCCGAAGTTCCTTCATTTCGGGAGCGGGGCAAAAGGGGAAGTAATGTCGTGCGAGGTGAGAGTACCTGCTCCTCTCCGGTCTTTGACCGGTGGACGGGGCAGCGTCGAAGTCGGCGGATCAACGGTCCGTTCGGTTCTGCGGGAGATCGAGAAACGCCACGCGGGACTGCTCGACAGAATATGTGAAAGCGGCGGGGAGTTACGAAGCTACGTAAACATATACGTCAACGACAGTGACATAAGGTCTCTCAAAGGGCTGGATACCGAGGTCGGTGAAGGCGATACGGTCTTCATTGTTCCCGCGATTGCCGGCGGATAGGCCTCCTCCCGAGGCGCGCCGAGGCCCGGCCCCGGGCTGTTCAACCCGCTCCGGCGATGAGACGCTGCCGGCCGGGGTGGGATCATGTGAGAGTCCGATCACTTCGGAACGTAAACCAGTCGGCGGAGAGACGTCGGCCCGGCGACATTGGGTTTAGTTATGAGCGAATTTCAAAGAACGGCTTCTTCAGTGCCGGCGCAGGCCGCCCTGGAGGCAGCCGAACGCGGAGGGAGCACGAGAGGGATAGGCCTCATGACGCTCGGGCACTTCGTCGATGACCTCTATCCGGGCTTCTTGCCGCCTCTACTGCCCGTCTTCATAGACAAGTTCGGCTTGTCCCTGGCCCTGGCGGGAGTGCTTGGAACGGTGCTGGCGCTGACCACCTCCTTGGCGCAGTTCGGGTTCGGTTGCCTGGCGGACCGTGTGGGCAGACGTTTTTTCGTGGTCGTCGGTCCCCTCATGGCATGTGTCTTTCTAAGCGTGATGCCCCTGGCGCCGTCCTATGGGCTCCTCGTAGTATTTCTGGCGCTGGGCGGGCTGGGCGTGGCGTCTTTTCACCCTTCCGCGGTATCTCTGACGGCGTCCTTCGCCTCCGTCAGGAGGAATCTCGCCGTCGCCATATTCGCCTCGGCAGGCGCGGTGGGCGCCGCAGTGGGGGCCATGTTCATCTTGGCGATCGTGACCTCCTTCGGAGTGGAGAGATCATATCTTGCCATGACCCCAGGGCTGATCTTGGTCCTCCTTCTTGCCTTCGGCACGCCCCGGGCGCGGCCTCGTCCCTCGGCAGTCGCTCCCGGAGGGTCGTCCATCCTCAAGCATTCGAAGCTCCTGTCTCTTGTTTGGGCGGTGGCAGTTATCAGGGCGGGCGTCGTTATGGGCTACGAGAACTTCATCCCGGTTATTGTGAGAGAGGGCGGAGGGAGCCTCTTGTTCGGCGGGACGGCGGTATTCCTGTTCCTGATGTGCGGCAGCGTCGGGGGTCTGATCGGAGGATATCTGTCGGACCGAATCGACCCCAGAAAGATACTGCTCTTCTCTTCCATCGCTCCGGTCCCGTTCCTGATTGCATTCCTGTTGGCCGGTCCTCCCTATGATCTCATAGCTCTTGGGCTCGCCGGAGCCTCTCTGTTCGCGGGAGTGCCGATCACCATCGTCATCGCCCAGGAGGCGGTTCCCGAGAGAACAAGCACGGCCTCCAGCCTTGCCATGGGAGTGGCGTGGGGGATCGGCGGCTTTGGCTCCGCCGGAGTGGGCGCGCTCGGGGATGTGATCGGCGTAGGCGGTGCACTCTTCGTACTCGCGCTCTTCTCCCTCGCGGCCGCCCCGTTCATTCCGTTTCTGCCGGGCCGCAAGGCCGAGGCCGGACGGGTGCCGCTGAGATGACGGGAGCCGGGGAGCCGCGTGTCGGGGCGGAGATCGCCGAGTCTCCCTCGGTGCCCGAAGATCCGTCCGCTTCGGTCTCAATCCAACGGAACTTCGGACTGGGAGTGGCCAACGGCGCGTTGATGAAGCTCGCGCACGCGTTTGAAGATCCGCGCACCGTTCTTTCCGTCTTTGTCCTAAGGCTGACTTCATCGGATGCCATGGTCGGGTTGGTGGCGGGGATCTTTATGGCGGGTTGGTACCTGCCCCAGTTCCTGGTTTCCTCGTTCGTTGAGCACAAGAAGATCAAGCTGCCGTATTATGTTCTGTGGTCAAAGATAAGGATTGTGTCAAGGATCTTCATGGTCCTATCCGTATTCGTGATTGGCGGCTCGCATCCCACGCTTCTGTTCTGGACCTTCCTTGTGCTGTGGACGACCACGTCGCTGGGTGCCGGCTTCGCGGGGGTGCCTTTCCTGGAAATAGTGGCGAAGACGATCCCTACAAAACGGAGAGGGAGCTTCTTCGGGGTCAGGAGGCTCATCGGAGGGTTACTGGGCATTGGGGCCGGCTTCGCGGCAAAAGAGATCCTGGCGCCCGGCTTCCCGGCGGGCTTTCCGATGAACTACGGGATTCTCATGGCTCTGGCGACTGTATGCGCGGGCGTAGCCATTTACGCTTTCAGCAAAGTGGAGGAGCCGCTGAGTCCTGTTTCCGGAAAACGGCGTCCTTTCATGGAGCACCTGCGCGACGGGTTTGGGCTTATCGGAGGCGACTCGAACTACAGGCGGTTTCTGTTGACCAGGGTCCTGTGGTCGCTGACCGCGATGGCCTTTCCGTTCTATGCCGTGTACGCTGTGACGTATCTGGGTATGCCGGATTCGTCGGTGGGTTTGTTCCTCTCCTTATGGGTGGGGGGGAGTCTTCTCGCCGATTTCATCTGGAGCCAGGTCATCGACCGGTCCGGCAGCCGCGCCGGGTTGATTGGGAGCGCGGTGCTGGCTCTGGCGGCGCCCATTGTGGCATGTGTTGTGGTGTTCCTTCCCGAGGGCTGGGGGAGCGCGCCCGGGTTCCTGTCGAGGCTCGTCGGCACCGATGATCTCGATGGAAGGCATGTTCTTTTCATGTCCACGTTTATCCTGAATTCCTTTGCGTTTGACGGCAGGCTGATCAGCAATATGACCTACTTGCTGGAGATGGCGCCGCCGGAGAGACGTCCTACATACGTCGGCCTGGCAAACACAGTGACGTTTCCACTGGCCCTGCTGCCCGCGGCGGGCGGCGTTTTGGCGGGCTTGACGAGCTACGTCTGGCTCTTTGCCGCGGCGGGCGGGTTTGCGGTGATCGGGTTGTGGGCCGTCAAGGGACTCATGGTGGGGACGGGCGCGCGGGACAGGAAGGAAGTGGTGACCGTGGAGCGGCGCTAGGGCCGGCCTGCGAGGACGGCAGCGTGGGACGGCGGCGGCCGCCGGCATATCCGGCTCCGGAAGCGACCACGGCGAATCCCCAACGCCGAAGATACCGAGGGCGCCGCCTCCGGAGCAAGTCAGGAGATGACTCAGGTAGTCCGCAACCGTAGTCTCGATGGGGGGTTCGAGACTCGTAATAGGAGCTCACTGATGACGCGTACTGGTCTCAAGTCAATCATGATGGGATGTGTGGCCCTGATCATCATCTCGCAAGGTGTTGCTTCGGGGGGCACCCGGCCGATGGGGCAGCCCGAGTGGCAGGGCTACTGCCGAGATGCTCTATTGTCCTCCCACCAGGAGTTCTTCTCGCAGCCCCTTGGACTATCTCTGACCGAACGGCCCCCGATGCTACTGGGTTCGGCTCCCACTGAGGGTGAGCCAAGCGATGCCGACACTTCCATTGTCAAGAAGGACGGTTGGTTAAAGCGTGGGGGGCGTATCGCGGGCTCGATACTCGGGCGGATCGCGCTTTACCTCGCGCTGCTTGCCGGGCTCGTGATGATACCTTTGGGCCTGGGGGGCACCTTCGTTATGGTCGGAGCGGCCGCGGTCTACGGGGCGCTGACCGGTTTCGATCAGATAGGCTTGAAGTTGCTGATAGCGCTGCTTGGCCTGGCGCTGCTGGGTGAGGGAATCGAGTCCCTGCTCGGCGTGGCTATGGCCAGGCGATACGGGGCATCCAAGTGGGGTATGTGGGGTGCCTTCATAGGCGGCATATTGGGAGCGATTGTGGGAAGCCCCGTCCCCGTCGTCGGAAACCTTGTTGCCGCCCTTATTGGAGTTTTCGCCGGGGCGTTCCTGTTTGAATGGCTGGGCAGGGGGCCGACGGGCTCGAGCCTCAGAGCGGGCTGGGGGGCCCTACTCGGCCGGGCGGCCGCGAGCGCCATAAAGCTGGGCATCGGCATGATAATCCTCATACTCACGGTGGCGCGCACGCTGGGCTAGGGCGCGGCCGCGCCAAGTGCCGCCTGTGGCTCACACGCCCGGCGCTAATCAGGTGTCCTTACGGACACACCGGCAGGTTAGGCGCGTATTCCACAACATTGGGCCGGGTATTGCCGCCGGCCGGGCGCAGCCGGCGGCGGGACGGTCAACCGAGCTGCGGGGAGGGCCATGATCGGCCCCGGTATCTCCTCCGTCGCACCCATCTGATACTGCAAATCCGCCCGATCCGGCCGAAAAGGTACAGTAGACAGGACTTGTCTCCAGAGGACGCCTGTCCCCCAGGCGTCTTTTGAGCGCTCAATGTGTATGGTCTCCTCAAAGCTATCCAAGGGAGCGCAAGGGGGATGGATCAGCCATTCGGCAAACCACCCAAGAAGCAGGTGGCACGGGGAGAGGACTCTCCGGACGGCTGCGGCGGGGTAAGTAATATCTCATCGGAGAAAGATGAATCACACGGCGCGCGCTTCGTGAATGACGGGCAGCTGTATGACGACCCGGCGGTAGGCTCGGGGTCCGGCGAGGGCGGCGGTTCTCTCTACGACAACTTCGGGTCACTGAATGGAAGCGGAGACGGGGCAGGTAGGTCCAACGGGTTCGCGGAAAGCGTGATCGAAGCCGGTGAGCGTGAGATAACGCTGTCCGGAGGTCCGGGTGCGGCCTCCGGAGATGAGGACGGCGGCGAGGCTGGAAAGAACGAGTCAAAGGAACACGGGTCTCCGAGAGAGCAGAGCAAGAGTCGGTCCGGCGCCGGGACGGCCGCCCGCCCGGCGGACGCCAAGGGCGGAACGAACAATCACTTCGCCGGCAAAGGCGGCAGGACCAGAAGAAGCTCGGCTCCTTCCAAGGGCTCCGCTCCATCATGGCTCAAATCGAGGCTATACAAGGGCGAGGATACCTCGGAGGACGGAGACAAGATCACCGACATTCGGGAGCAGGTGATCCGGAACTCGCCCGTCGGCACGGCAGTGATAGACAATCGCGGACGCATAAGACTCAGCAACGACGCGTTCAATCAAGCCATCGGGCTTGGTACCGATGAGGCGGTGAAAGACATCGAAGAGGTCGGGGAGCGCGTCGGAGGTCTTAGCATAGAGAACAAATTCTGGGATGCGGTGGAATCCGGCTCCGATCTGAAGATCGAGGAGCAGGTTTACATACAGGGTCGGGGACAGACACGGATACGCGTTAGCTTTCAGCCGGTCACGTTCCGATCCGGGACGAGTTGGTGTGTCTGCTACTTCGAGGTTGTCGCCGCCTCTTCGCCGGTGCGCAGCCAGTTGTGGGAATATCAAAACTACGTGGCCTGCGTGGCTACGTCGTCGGGCGATGCGATCGTCGGCCTGGACATGGAAGGGAACATCAAGTACTGGAACCAGGGAGCCCAGGCTCTTTTCGGATACACCGACGATGAGGTCGTCGGAAAGTCGGTCATGTTGACGGTCCCCGAAGAGCTGCGCCGCGATGCCCGGTTGGTCCTCAAGGTGGTGAAAGAGCAGGGCATCTATAAGAACTACGACACCTCCCGCATTCACAAGAACGGCAAGCGAATACGAGTTACCATGACGGTGGCCGCCGTCAGGAACGAAGACGGAGAGATGATCGGCACGGCCGCGACTGTGAAGGACCTGCGATCGACGAGGGATCTCCACGAGAAGGCCCTGGAAGCGGAGAAGCTGAACGCGGTGCTCCAGATGGCGGTTACCGTGTATCATCAGATCAACAATCCGCTCTGCGTCATAGCCGCGAATTCACAGCTTCTTCTGACGCGCATCAGGAATGGCGACGCCGACGAGGCCAAGAAGCTGGAGAGTATTCTTGAAGCCACCAAGCGAATCAGCACCGTGCTCGAGGATCTGGGCCGTCTGACCGGCGTGGAACCGCAGATATCCGCCAAGCGAGAGAAGAAGTAACCCGCAATTACCTTTACGTCAGTGCTCAATGAAAGGCCCTTAGGGCCGAAAATATCTTTAGACAAGTATGGCCTTGCCGGCGAGTGCGCTCTTTGACGGGAGAAGTCGCGCTACTCCCCCGTGTCCCGGCGGGCCGCTTTCGGTAGGAGGGGCTGATTGGCCGGAAAAAGCGGTTTTAAGAGGGTCCGGGCCGTTGTCGGGCTTCATGAGCATCACGATCGATTTCTCAAGGAATTGATGGAGACCATCGGGGCGCGGACCGGCCATCGTCTGAATAGATCCGTTCTTCTTCGACTCCTCATAGAGAACGCGATGGCGCTGGGGTTCGTCGAATCGGATATCGATCAGGCCTATACGGAAGCTTACGGGCTCGAAACCCTCCTCAGCACAAAGGAAGCAATACGTTCCGAGATCAGGCACACGGAAGCCGAGCTGAAGCAGACCTTGAGGGATTCCCCCGGGGACGATCGGAGTCTTCGACTTTTTCGGAGAAACCTCGCTTACCAGATGCGGCGTCTGGCGGCCCTGGAGGTCCAGATCGCCCGGTGGGAGCGGTCCGCCAACGGGGACGGCAACGGGGCGGCCAGGGTCGCGCGCTGTCTCCTCGCCCGGCGATTCCGCTCGGAGTGACGTCTTGGCCGGCTATGGAAAGACACATTTCTCACGGGGGGGTGAAGTGGCGTCCTCGAGGAGAATCGATGGAGAAACCCTTAAGCGCGCCGTGAATGAGGCGGGCTCGGGGGGCATGCATTGGCGTGCGTTCACGCGGGCCGGGCCGGCGACGGCCCTTCGCCGGGGGCGGCATCCCACATTGAGACGCTCGCCTTGCAAAAGGCAACCGGGTTTGTGGCTTATGCCCCCCAATGCCGGCTGGAGGCTTTAACTTGTGTTTTTGCAGAGGAATACACGGTCAGATAGGGGGGCGAGCCGGCACGGATGGTGCACATTGGCCGCTTGATGGAGTGTCCGAGCGACTTTACTAGGTTCGCATAACCAGCGCCGCAAGGAAGGTGAGCAATGGCCCGTACAATCACAGTAGCCAATCAGAAAGGTGGCGTCGGCAAGACGACCACGGTGGTGAACGTCTCGGCTTGTCTTGCGAGGCAGGGCATGAGGGTGCTTGTGGTTGATCTGGATCCTCAGGCAAACTGCACGACCGGCCTTGGAGTGGATCCTAATGCCCTGGAATTCTCCATCTACGAGGTCATTGCGCAGCCCAAGAAGTTTCGTATCTTTGCGCTTGAAGACATCATCGTCAGGACCTCGTGGCCCAATCTGGAGGTAGCTCCCAGCCATGTGAATCTCTCGGGCGTTGAGCTCGAGATCGTGAACAAGCTGGGCAGGGAGGCCATTCTCAAGAAAGCGATTCGCGAGCTGTCGGACAGGTATGACTACGTGATAATCGACACTCCTCCCTCTCTGGGGCTGCTCACAGCGAACGCTCTAGTTGCCTCCACGGAAGTGATAGTCGTCATGCGGGCCGAACCGTGGAGTCTGGATGGAATCGACAACCTGATTGAGACCCTCGATGTGGTGCAGCAGGAGCTGAACCCGGAACTCGGGCTGACCGGCGTGGTGGTCAATATGCTCGAGCCTCGGGCCGGTCTTTCCAGGGAAATACTCAACCGCTTGGCGAACGACGAGCGTCTTAGCGGGAGGCTTTTCACCACCAATATCCGCAAGAACGTCAAACTTGCCGAGGCGGCGGACGCGGGAGTGCCGGTGATCTACCACGACGGCAGTTGTCACGGAGCCAAGGCCTACCAGCAGCTCACCGAGGAGATTCAGTCCTCTGAGCCGGTGGGCTTCGCGATTCAGGCGGACCAACCCGATGATGAAGAGCTCCGGGGGCCCCAGCCGGAAGCCGTTGAAAGGGTGGAAAGGGAAGTCAAGGACGTTGAGGTTCATCAAGCCGAAGAGGGAGGGCTGCAAATAGAGAGGTTCTCGGGCGTTCCTGAGCAGGATGAGGTGGAGCAACCAGTGCCTGCCTTTGACGACGAGGAAAGGTAGGCATGGCGTTGAGTCGTCCAGACCCAATCAAAATCAGCCCGCGACGCGAAAGGGGCAGGGCTCCCAAGGCCCTCGTAGTTGACGACATGCGCTCGGTGAGAGAGACGGTCTGTCGCATTCTCGAGGAGGGAGGCTTCCACACGGAGCAGGCCCACAACGCCCAGGAGGCGATCAATCTACTTGAGCAATCAAGCCACGATCTGGTTGTCACCGACCTGAAGATGCCGGGTGGAGACGGGATCAGTCTGATAGATGAAATGAAGAAAAGGCACATTACGTGCCCGGTAATAGTCCTCACTTCTTACGGCTCCTTTTGCACCAGGATCAAGGCGATAGCAAAGGGAGCGTTCCTCCATCTGGACAAGCCGTTCAAGGCGGACCGCCTGCTCTCCGCGGCGGTCAAGGCCATCGGCTGGAAAGCCAACTGACATAATAGCAGTAGCTTAGGGGCATGCCCCCATTTGCCGGGTTCGGGCAATGGCGCCTCTTCACGTCCTTGCGGCGCCGGTTTCAGCGGAATCGATCACTCCCACGAGGCGGCGCTGCGGGCCATTGGACCGGACACGACGGCGAGCACCGCTCTCGGGCCGTGCCCGTGCCTCCTCGGCGAAGAGGGAGCCCCGGGTGCCGGGGACGGGCCCCCCATCCGCAGGTCTCCGGCCCCCATAGTCGCACCGGCGGGTAGCCCCCGGTGCCGGCATGCCCCAGAGCCGGCCCATCGCGTCCCCAGGGCGCCTCCTTCCCGGAACGTCCGGCCCGGCCTCGTGACGCCACGCCCTGCGCCGGGCCTCCGGAGCCGGCATGCCCCGGAGCGGGCCTCGCCGGAAATGCGGTCTCAAAAAAAACGTTGAAAGCCAATCGCTCTTTACTATCATGTGTCCAATGGATTCCCCCTGTGCCGGGGGAGGTGTGTGCTGATTTCACATGCGCTCCTTTGGGGTAGGATGGGGTCTCCATAGGTCTTGGTCCGACGGCGGCCGTCTTTGCCGCAGGCCATAGTGGAGGGTCACGAATTGTCAGGGCTGCATAGCGTCAGGCTCCAAAACGCAAGAAAGAAAGCCAGCCTCTTTTCAAACTACGTCCGCAAGAAGCCCGTTTGGTGCATGTGGCAGGTTACCTACCGCTGTAACTTCCGCTGTTCGTTTTGTAACTATTGGCAGTACGACGTCGACCAAAGCGTGGAGCTGACGCCGGAGCAGTTCGAGTTCGGCGCGAAGAAGCTCAGACAGGTGGGGACGATGATGGTCAGCATGGCGGGAGGCGAGCCGCTTCTACGCAAGGACTTGGTGGACATCGTACGCGCCCTGTCGCCGTACCATTTTGTGTTCATTACGACAAACGGGTGGCTGATGACGGAGGAGAAGGCCAGGGCGCTCTATGACGCCGGGGTGTACGGCGTGAGCGTGTCGATTGATTTCGCCGACCCCAAGAAGCACGACGAGCGACGAGGGGTCAAGGGGGCCCACGAAAGGGCGCTCAATGCGTTGCGGGTTCTTTCGGCCGCTAGGAACAAGCCCTATCAGAGGGTGAACTTGAACTGTGTTCTCATGCACGACAACCTGGATGAGCTCGAGGACCTTATACTGCTTGCTCGAGAGCACGGCGCCCTCTTCATGGTTCAACCTTACGGCAAGCTCAAGACGGGAGATGAGGAGTTCTTGCCGAAAGACCCCGTCGGAAAGCACTTGACTCGACTGTCGGACAAATATCGGCATTTCATTTCGAACCCCGAGTTCCTGCGACGTTTCGACGATCATCTGGGAGACGGCATTCCGGGATGCCGCGCGGGGCAGGCCTTCTTCAATATCGACAGCTATGGAAACGTCTCCAAGTGTGTTGAGTTCACGAATGAGATTGTGGGCAACGTCCTGCAAGACGATCCGCATGACTTAGTCAAGTTGCTGCACGACCGCTACAAGGCGAACCGTTGCGCGGGGTGTTGGTACAACTGTCGCGGAGAAATGGAGATTCTCTACACTTGGAAGGGCGCCCGAGCCGGCTTGCCCAGGTTGCTGACCGTTCCCGACAATCGCTCGTGTGAAAGACGCTGAGGTCCGCGGGGCGGTTCCCGGCGTTGTATCCTCCTCGATCCCTCCCTCTGTTTTGACCGCCCGTCGTATTGTCGGATTGGTCTCTCGGCGGTCCGGTTGAGTTCTCGCGCCTTTTGCCGATCGCGGAGCCCCGGTTTCGGCGCAAGGTCGCTGTTTCAGGCCGGTCACGCCGGTCATTCCGTCGCGATTTCCAGCACGACTTTCGCAGGCATGACGCGATGCATCGTCTTTTCATAGGATAGTCTTTCGGCTCACCGACGGCGGAGTGACGTTCGGCGGTCTTGACTCAGGCGGCCTTTGAGCGGCCCGTGGAACGGACTCAGCGCCGCGCTGTTCCAGAGCGATTGACGTCGACTTGGAGGTCAACGTGCCGACTCCTACACAGGCGGATCCGGAAAAGCTCCCACCCGACGGCGGGCCCGAGCACAACCGGCTGATCTTTGAAAAGAGCCCGTATCTTCTTCAGCACGCTCGAAATCCGGTGGACTGGTATCCATGGGGACCCGAGGCCTTCGAGAGGGCCCGGCGGGAGGAGAAGCCCGTGTTCCTCTCCATAGGCTACTCGACCTGTCACTGGTGTCACGTGATGGAGCGTGAGTCATTTGAAGATCCCGAAGTCGCCGGGCTGATGAACGGGACTTTCGTCTGTATCAAGGTGGATCGCGAAGAACGTCCCGACATAGACAACGTCTACATGAACGTAGCGCAGGCCATGACCGGGGGCGGCGGATGGCCGTTGACGATAGTGATGACGCCCGACAAGAGGCCTTTCTTCGCGGCTACCTATATTCCAAAGAACGACGCTTTCGGGCGGATGGGGATGGTATCCCTCATCCCGCGAATAAGCGATCTTTGGGCTCAGGGACGCGATGAGCTTCTCCGCTCCGCGGACCGCGTCGCGAACCTCTTGAAGGAATCCGCCTCGGGGGGAGGCGAGAGGGAGCCTGGCATTGAAGACCTTCACAGGGCCTACGGGGATTTGTCGGGCAGGTTCGATGAGTCCCACGGCGGTTTCGGAGGGGCCCCCAAGTTTCCCACGCCGCACAATCTCCTCTTTCTTCTGCGGTACTGGAAGCGGACGGGCGAGCCCGGCGCGCTTCAGATGGTAAAGAAGACCCTGGAGGCCATGCGCCGCGGAGGCATCTTCGATCAGGTAGGACTCGGCTTCCATCGCTACTCCACGGACAGGGTCTGGCTTCTGCCGCATTTCGAGAAGATGCTCTACGATCAGGCGATGCTCGCGATGGCCTACGTCGAGGCGTATCAGGCCACGGGACTGGATGACTTCGCGGCCGCGGCGCGTGAGATATTTCAATATGTCTCAAGCGACATGACCTCGCCCGAGGGCGCGTTCTACTCGGCCGAAGACGCGGACAGCGAGGGCGAAGAGGGAAAGTATTACGTCTGGACTCTCGACGAGCTGCTCGACGTGCTCGGCCCGGAAGAGGGGGCTCTTTTTGCCCGGGTCTTCAATGTGGAAAAAGGCGGCAACTTCAGGCATGAGACCGGGGGGGCGTCTCACGGTGCGACTATTCCGCACCTGCGAAAGCCCTTGAGCGAGATCGCCGAGGATCTGGGTGTAAGCGAGGAGGAGCTGAGCCGGCGCCTTGAATCCGCCCGCGGCAAGCTGCTCGCCGCGCGCCGGCTCCGGGTGCCGCCCCTCAAAGACGACAAGATACTGACGGACTGGAACGGGCTCATGATCGCCGCCTTCGCCAAGGGGGCGCAGGCTCTGGACGATAGTAGCTATGCGTCGGCCGCCGGGGCCGCCGCCGACTTCCTCCTCGAGACGATGACGGATGAAGACGGAAGGCTGCTGCACCGCTATCGCGGCGGCGAGGCCGCGATCCCCGCGTTCCTCGACGACTACGCGTTTCTCATCTGGGGCCTGATAGATCTCTATGAAGCGACTTTCGACGTGCGATATCTCCGCGCTGCGTTGGATCTCTGCCGCGAGATGAAGGACCTATTCTGGGATGAGGAGGCGGGCGGATTCTACTTCTACTCGAAGCGGTCCGAGGAGCTTATCGTTCGGAGCAAGGAGCTCTACGACGGGGCGATTCCCTCAGGGAACTCCGTCGCCGCCCTGGATCTCTTGCGCCTGGGGCGCATGACGGGGGATACAGCGCTGGAGGCGGATGCGGTGCGCACGATCGGCATCTTCTCTGGGGACGTGGGTAGGGCCGCCTCCGGCTTTACCCAGATGATGGCCGCCCTTGACTTCGCGCTGGGACCGTCATACGAGGTAGTAATCGCCGGCCGAACGGGTGCCGGCGACACCGAACGGATGCTGAAGGCCCTGAGGGAAGTGTATGCGCCCAACAAGGTCGTGATCTTCCGGCCGGACGTTGACAAGCCCCCGATTGCCGCCATTGCCGAATACACAGAATCGCAGACCGCGATTGACGGAAAGGCGACGGCCTATGTCTGCCTGCACCACACCTGCAAACCTCCGACTACGGATCCGGCCCGGATGTTGGAGTTCCTGGAGTCGAAGTAAGTACGCCCGCGTCAATCGGCATCATGAAACAGTTTTGTCTCGGGTTTCCTGCGACCGGGGCGCGTCGGGCAGCGTCCCGATCACGTTGCCCCGGGGCCGCCATCGCCCGCAACATCTCGTCCTTGAGGTGCCGCCCGAGGGTGTGCTAACCTTAACGTAACGGGAGAGTCCCGCCCCCGCTTTCACCCCTTTGCAGGAGGCAGAACCCCTTGAATAGCCTTAGGCTGGTCTTCTGGGAGACCACGGCCGGGTGCAACCTGGAGTGCATACACTGCCGGCGCCTAGACGTCGCCAAGGAGCTCATGCAGAGCGACCTCGGCACGGAAGAGGCGTTCGGCCTCATAGACGCAGTGGCGGAGGTCGGGAGACCGATCCTGATCCTAAGCGGCGGTGAGCCATTGATCCGTCCGGACATCTTCGAGATAGCGCGGCACGGCCGCGACGTGGGATTGCCGGTGGCCCTGGCCACGAACGGCACCCTGATCGATCGGGAGATCGCGGAGAAGATAGCCTCGTCAGGCATAAGAAGGGTTGCCATCAGCCTCGACGGAGCCAGGGCCGAGACGCACGACGGCTTCCGCAAGCTGCCGGGCTCCTTCAGGGCGGCGGTCGAGGGTTACGAACACGTCAAGCGGGTCGGCGTGAGCCTACAGATAAACTGTACTATAGCGAGGCACAACGCGGATGAGCTGGAGGATCTTTTCAACTTGTCGGAGGGGATGGGCGCCGACGCGCTCCATCTTTTCATGCTGGTTCCAGTGGGATGCGGAGTGGAGATAGCCGAGGAGCAGATGCTGCGTCCCGAGAAGTACGAGGAGCTTCTCGAGTGGTTCTACGACCGCTCGCGAAATACGAAGATGGAGACCAAGGCCACGTGTGCGCCGCACTATTACAGAATTATGAGGCAAAGGGCGAAGGAGCAAGGAGTCGCCGTCAAGAGAAAGGCCCACGGCATGGACGCCGTCACGCGGGGGTGTCTGGCCGGCAGCGCCGTGTGCTTCATATCTCATGAAGGCAAGGTCTTTCCGTGCGGCTACCTACCGGTCGAAGCCGGCGACATACGCAAGCAGCCGTTTGCCGAGGTGTGGTCCGCCTCGCCCGTTTTCGAGGCTCTAAGGGACACCGCTAATCTCAAGGGCAAGTGCGGCATCTGTGAGTACCGCAACGTCTGTGCGGGTTGCAGGGCCAGGGCCTACTATGAGACCGGCGATTACCTGGAAGAGGAGCCGTACTGCGTCTATGTTCCGGCGAAGGCCCACAAGGGGTCTTAGGTGTCCCGGGCGAGTGGCTCCGCGCCTTGGACAGACCCGACGGGGACCTATGATGAATTGGGGAGGAATGGGCACGGTCTCCGGGAGCAGGGCCTTAGACCGCGAAGTTCCGTGTGATGAGAGGGCTTCGGCGGACCGGCGGGCCGAATTGGAGGTAGGACGTCCCCGTCGGATTCGAGATGATGAAGCATTGTTTTGTGAATCGGGCCTTGAACTCACGAGACTCTTTACCCGGTAACTCGGCCTGTCCGCACCCGGAAGGGGCCCCATTCACAAACAGCGCCCATCCCTCCCGACACCGTGGGTGACCGGACTATGATAAACGTAACTCGATTATACTGCGGCGCCGCGACGGGCGGCGATTCGCTCAGATACGGAGAGAAGAGCTCCGGGCCCGCTCACGGGGCGTCGCCCGGCCGCTCTCCGGTCGCCGCGGCGAAGAGAAGGCCGGTGACGGTTTGGAGCGCCACGAGGACGTGCAATCTCTCCTGTGTTCACTGCTACTCGGACTCCTACAACAAGAAATACGAAGGAGAGCTCACCACGGCCGAGGCGAAGGTCATGATTGACGACCTGGCGGAGTTTCAAATCCCCGCCCTTCTCATCTCCGGCGGAGAGCCTCTGGTGAGGAAGGACGTCTTTGAGCTCGCGAACTACGCGGCCGACGGCGGCGTCAAGTGCACGCTTTCAACCAACGGCACCCTTATCACCAAAGACACGGCCCGCAGGATTCAGGACGCGCGATTCACGTACGTCGGCATCAGCTTGGACGGGATCGGCGAGGTCAATGACAGATTCAGGGGCCAACCCGGGGCCTTCAAGAAGGCGATGCGCGGTTTCAGGAACTGCGTGGAGATCGGCCAGAGGGTGGGACTCAGGCTCACTCTGACAAAGAGAAACGCATCCGACTTGCCCGCGATCTTCGACTTCATCGAGGATGAAGGCATAGACAGGGCCTGTTTCTATCACCTCGTTTACTCGGGAAGAGGCAGCGAAATGCTCCAGGACGACCTCAAGCCCGAGGAGGCGCGCCGGGCCATGGACGTCATACTGGAGCGAACCGCGGACTATCATCGACGCAACTTGAACAAAGACATCCTCACCGTCGACAACCACTGCGACGGCGTCTACATATACCTCAAGCTCAAGGAAAAGGATCCCGCAAGGGCCGAAGAGGTGCTCAAGCTTATCAACTGGAACGGGGGCGGCAACTACAGCTCCGGGGTCGGTATCGGAAACATCGACTTCCTAGGCGACGTCCATCCCGACCAGTTCTGGACCGGCCATACTTTCGGCAACGTCCGCGAGCGCCCCTTCAGCGAGATCTGGACCGACACTTCGGATCCTCTCATGGCGGGGCTCAAGAACAGGAAGCACCTCCTCAAAGGCCGTTGCGGCGCCTGCAAGTGGAAGGACAGCTGCGGCGGGAGCTTCCGCCTGCGCGCGCAGGTCGTCTATGGCGACCCCTGGGCCCAGGATCCCGCCTGTTACCTGACCGACGAAGAGATCGGGATCGCCTAGCCCGTCGGGTTCGAACCGTGGGGCCCGGATCGCGCAGGCCGCCTCCTAAAGCCTTACATCCTGGACAATCTCAGCCGGATGTGGTTAGCTTCGAGACGGCTACAACGATTCGACGGCGGAAGAGGGTTTGGGAAATCGCACGGCCTGCGTCGCTAATCCGGGTGATCGCGGCGAGCGCGCAGTCGATTTCCCCAAGATGCGGCCGGGTTGAGGACGCGCATATCCAACAAGTCGCGTGCGCTATGAGCCATGCTTGAGCGAGTCTTCAAGATATCCGAAAAGGGGAGCACGGCGAAGCGTGAGGCCCTCGCGGGCGTAACGACCTTCATGACGATGGCCTATATCATCTTCGTCAACCCCTCGATTCTCTCCTCTCCGGCGGGCGCGGGCATGGATTTCGACGCCGTTATGGTGGCGACCTGCCTGGGCGCCGCTCTCGCGACCGTTCTCATGGCCTTCATAGCCAACTATCCCATAGCCCTCGCGCCCGGAATGGGGCTCAACGTTCTCTTCAGCTTCAACATCTGCGCCGGGATGGGCGTGCCGTGGCAGCACGCGCTAGGCATGGTCTTCTGGGCCGGCGTGATCTTCACCTTGCTGACGCTCGTCAGGATCCGCGAGATGATAGTAGACGCCGTGCCGGATTGCATAAAGTTCGGCGCCGCGGCGGGGATCGGGGCGTTCATAGCCTTCCTGGGGCTCAAGGACGCCGGCGTGATAACCGCCAACCCGGATACGTTCGTCGCCTTGGGCGACCTGCATTTCAAGCCCACGCTTCTCGCGGTCTGCGGCCTGCTGTTCACGGCAGGCCTGATGGTGAGAAGAGTGAGGGGCGCGATTCTCTGGGGGATTCTGGCCACCGGAATTGCCGGGGTTCTTCTCGATGTAGTGCAATTTGAGGGAGTCGTCGGACGAGCGCCCTCGATTGAGCCCGTCTTGGGAGAGCTCGAGATCCTTGGGTCTCTGAGGCTCGAGTACTTGGAGCCCATATTCGTCCTCTTGTTCTTCGCGATGTTCGATACCATCGGGACATTGATCGGCGTCGGGGAGCAGGCCGGATTCATGGTGGACGGGAAGCTCCCACGTGTCAGTCGCGCCCTCTTCGCAGACGCCGTGGGCTCAACCGCGGGTGCGGCACTGGGAACAAGCACGGTCACCTGTTACATAGAAAGCGCGTCCGGCGTGGCCGAAGGAGGACGGACGGGCTTCGCCAACATCATCACCGCGGCGCTCTTTGTCGTGGCGATCTTCTTCGCCCCGCTGGCGAGAATGATCGGCGGGGGCATCCCGGCCCCCGGCTTCGAGAATCTGCTTCTTCACCCCGTCACCGCTCCCGCTCTGGTGATTGTGGGAAGTCTCATGATCAGGGTCCTGACGAAGATCGAATGGGACGACTACTGCCAGGCTTTGCCGGCCTTCCTCACCATAATCGTCATGCCGCTGACGCACAGCATCTCCAACGGACTGGCGCTCGGATTCATCACCTATCCCATAGTCATGCTGATGGCCGGACGCGGACGGGAGGTCCACGCCCTGGTCTATGTCCTGGCCGGCCTGCTGATCATGCGGTACGCCCTGCTGGGCTAGGCGACTCGCGGTGCCAGTCCTTCGGGCAGGCGGTGGCGGTTCAAATTGTCTTGCCGGCGGGCTCAGTTTGTGCCAAAATGTCACTAGAGGACGGGAATCCGGTTGAGCGCAGTTCTTGGTAATTCAAACCCCCACAAGAAGTTGAGAGATGCCGACTAGGAAAGAGACCGCCAAGAGGCATATTCCAGGCAAAGAACGGCGTAGGGCCGCTTCGACGGCGAGGACTGCGGCCGAGGCGCCGGCGAAGGGCTCCGGGCGACCCGTGCGAAGCTCAAAGGCCGCGGTTGGAAAGCCCCCTTCGACTCGGCGCAAGGCGAGGCCGGGACGGGGGGCCCGGGCCGGGGCCCAGAGACGGGCGCTACTTGATCTTGCGCGGGCGGCGATGAGAAACGTCACTCTGGCCAATGCCGCTCAGGAGTTCTTGGAGATCATAATCCGCTCGGTTCAAGCGGAAGCCGGGACGGTCTACGTCTACGACGAGGCGCGTAACGAGCTTCTGTTGGCGGCACACAAAGGGCTCGGGGCGAAGATCGTCGAGAAGACCAGGATACACAGAGTCGAAGACGGATCCGAAAGCGTAGCCGCCAAGACCGCCTATCAAAGGAGCGCGGTGTACGTGCACGATATCGCAACCGAGCCCGTGACTTCCTACGTGAGGACGGAGATGATGGAGGGGGGCTTTGTTTCAATGGTGAGCTTGCCTCTGCTCCTGGAGAAGGACCTTGTCGGGGTGGTCCAGGTCGTCGCTACAAAGGACCGTCACTTTGAGACGGAAGACCTAAGCGCCGTTCGGTCGCTGAGCGAGCAGATGGCGGCCACGCTGCTGAGACTCAAAACCGACGCCGAAGCCCGCGCGAAGGAGCAGTACCTTGCCAATATCATGGAGGATTCCGCGGACGGGATCATCGTCCTCAGTACGGAGGAGGAGATTGTCTCATGGAACAGAGGGGCCGAGAACATCTTCGGCTATACCGCCGAGGAGGCTGTGGGAAGGCATTTCTCTTTTGTCGTGCCGGACGATCTGATCGAGAAGGGAGAGATTGAGAAGCTCCGCAAGGCCACAAGGGTCCACGGCTATATCCAGAACTATGAAACCGAAAGGCTGGCGAAGGACGGCAGGCGCATCACCGTGAGCCTGACAAGAACGGTTATGAGAGACTCCGACGGGAAGGTACTGGGAAGCTCGGCGATGGTGCGGGACATAACCGAGCAGAAGAGACTCGAGGAGAAGCTCTTGCATGCGGAGAGGCTCGCCGCGATAGGCAGGATGTCGGCCAAGGTGGCCCACGAGATACGGAATCCCTTGAGCTCCATCAGCCTCAACTCCGAGCTTCTGGAGGAAGAGATAGCCGGGTACAAAGGCGTCGACTCGAAGGAGGCCAAGTCGCTTCTACGATCCATCGCCGTCGAGCTCGACAGGCTCACCGAGATAACGGAGGACTACCTGCGCTTCGCGAAGCTGCCGGCGCCGCGGTTCAAGGACGTGACCGTGAACAGCGTTGTGAGGGATCTCTTGGGCATGTTGGAAAACGAGATAGTCGAGCGCCGCGTCAAGGTCCGGACGAAGCTGAGGCCGAGGTTGCCCAGGATCAAGGTGGACCAGGAGCAGTTGAGAAGGGCACTTCTCAATATGCTCAAGAACTCCCTTGAGGCGATGCCGGACGGGGGCGAGATTACGATATCCACGGGCCGGAACTCAGGGGGCGTATCGATCTCGATATCCGATACTGGCACGGGGATAAGGGAGGAAGATCTGGACCATATCTTCAACCCGTTCTTTACCACCAAGGAGATCGGCACGGGTTTGGGACTGCCTCTGGCCCAGCAGATCGTCGCGGAGCACGACGGCGAGATAAGCTGCTCCGGCAACTGGGGGGTGGGGGCGACGTTCGTCGTGAGTCTGCCTTACGCGGGGCGGGAAAAGAGTGAGAGAAAGCCATGAATGAAGTTTTGATCGTGGATGACGATAGATCGGTGCGCGATTCGCTTCGCAAGATCCTCGAGAAGGAAGGGTACAATGTCTCGGACGTGGAATCGGGAGAAGTTGCGCTCCACAGCATTCGTAGATTGTCGCCCGAGGTCGCGCTGGTGGACCTCAAGATGCCCGGCATGAACGGAATCGAGTTCGTGAAGAAGCTCAAGCGGACCGCGCCGGATGTCGAAGCCGTAGTGATGACCGGGTACGGGACCATAGAGACCGCGGTGGAGGCGATGAGGGAGGGGGCTTACGATTTCATCACGAAGCCCTTCAAGAGACATACCATACTGAGCTCGCTGAGGAAGGCGCAGGAGAAGAGAACGCTACTGGCCGAAAACAGGCAGCTCAGGACTAGGCTCGAGCAGGCCTTGGAGCCTCATTGGGTAGTGGGAAACAGCGCCTCCATCAGAAAGGTCATGGAGATGGTCGAGCAGGTGGCTCCCAGTTCCGCAACGATACTGATACAGGGGGCTAGCGGCAGCGGCAAGGAGTGGGTTGCGGGCCTCGTTCACGACATCAGTCCTCGAAAGGAGGACCCCTTCATAAAGGTGAGCTGCGCCGCGCTGCCGGAGACGCTGCTCGAGGCGGAGTTGTTCGGCTATGAAAGAGGCGCCTTCACCGGGGCCGTAGGCCGCAAGGAAGGGCGTTTTGAGCTGGCGCACGAGGGGACTCTTTTTCTCGACGAGGTGGGGGAGATAAGCCCCGCGATGCAGGTCAAGTTGCTGCGCGTTCTTCAGACCGGCGAGTTCGAGAGGCTAGGAGGCACGAAGACCATAAAGGCCGACGTGAGGCTGATCGCGGCGACGAACGCGGATCTCAAGAACGCCGTGGCCGAGAAGAGGTTCAGAGAGGATTTGTTCTACCGCTTGAACGTGATAACGATAACTCTGCCGCCCCTTAAGGAAAGGCGGGACGACATTCCACTGTTGGCGACGCACTTCGTGGAGAAGTTCGGGAAAAAGAACAAGAAGATGATCCGTAAGATATCCCGGGAGGCGATGGAATATCTTCAAGGCTATTCCTGGCCCGGCAACGTCAGGGAGCTGGAGAACACTATTGAGCGAGCGGTCGTCCTTTCCAAGGACGACGAGATCGACCAGGAGGACCTGCCCGTTGAGATAACCAAATGGGATGAGTCCGATCATGAGATCAGAATTCCCGTGGGGATGTCGATGAAGGAGGCCGAGAAGATCCTGATCAGGGAGACGCTCAAAAGGACGGGAGGCGAGAAAGCTGCTGCTGCTGATATGCTGGGAATAGCCACCAGAACAATCTATAGAAAACTGGGGCGCGAGGCGTTGACCCGCAAGGGAAGCTGATGCCCTGCTGCGGGAGCGGTGAGAGGTTCGAGGTCCCCCCTTGGCTCTCGTCGAGGATCCGATGTCAAGCTGCGGGAGCGGCTCGGGACCCAGCCTGATGGTGAGGGAAAAAGCACCGTATAAGTGACATGTTTGGGCCGGGCCCCGACTCCTTGTGCGGATCCGGTTTAGCCCGCGGGCTCTTTGTCCGCGGGCTTCGTCGGCTAGGCCGACGAAGGTTTACTCTGACTCTTTGCCGGCTCGGCCATAGCCTTGCGGGCGACCTCCAGCAGGACCTCCTTTTTCGCGGGCTTTGTAAGTGACACTATGGTGGAGCCGTTCTTCAATCGGTAACTTCCGGGTCTTTCTCTCCATGAGCCGAGGGCTATTACGGCGACATCTGGGCTCAGCTCGCGAATCCTATCGAAGAAGCCCAAACCATCGAGTCCCGGCATGTCGACGTCGACCACTACAAGCTTGACGGGCATGCGCTTGATCTTCTGCAGTGCCGTCCTGTGGCTCCTTGCGGCGGCGACGGGCTGGTCCAGGCGCCTGAAGAGTCGACATAGAGCTTTCATCATCGCCGCGTCGTCATTGACCACCAGTATGTATTCCCTTTCCATTACGGGCTCCAACACGAATCGCCTCACTACCGAAACGCTGGATCGGCCCCGGCTCGGACGCCGGCACAGAGAGGCTCCGCCGCCGGTATTTCGGACGTGTAGGATCAGAAACTAGAGGTCGAGAAGATAGCCGTCGAGGGGTGGAAAGAAAAGAGCTCAGAGTAGGTCTGAGGAGGACGTGCTCCCTTTCCTTCCGGCCCAAACCGAATCCCCGCAAGAAAATCTAAAGGAGGCTTCCAAGCCCATCAAACCCTCTCCTTGGCGCACACTCAGACCCACTTTTCCGCCCCTCGATCAGCACGCTTGTGCACGGCACAATTAGTTCGGGTTCTGGCTCGCTCGGAAGCCCCCTTGATTTGCTGGTTCACTTGAAGATATTTGCAATAATCATGCCGATTGGGCTCTGTCCCGCGTGTTTTGGTTCACCGCTAATGTATTGTCAAAAATAGAGTTCGGTGGCGGCCGGACATGATGGCCGACGGGCCCGGCTTGGGGTCTCGTCGTATCCTGCCAGTTTGTCAGGATTGGCTCCCGCGTACGATTGAGGCGAGACATTTTGTCATAGGTCTGGAGAGTGGTTGCGGCTGCTGAAAACCGGCCTCCCCGGAGTGTGGGAATGGTCTCTCTTGCGGAGCCGGCGGGTTGGGATATCATCGGAGTTGGATTGCCTGGGACGGGTGTCTTCGTGGAGGGAGATCGGGTAAGAGGTGTTCTTTCCAATGAGCGGTTGTGATGCGGATGCTCGAATTAGAGATCCTTTTCTGATTGTTGTCGGCTACGAGTGTGATCGAATGGGAGATGACTGCTTCCGACCGTTCCTTGCGACAACAGCGGTCGGACCGCGGAACGCCCGCCGGGATATCTCATATGGACATGGAGGATGACGTCGGTGTGAGCTCGTTTACCGGCCCCGTGGCAGGTGCGCTTCTGGCCGCGGGTTCATCGCGTAGAATGCGAGGACTCAACAAGCTTATCGTGCCCGTGCGAGGTGAACCCGCTTTGGCCAAGATCTGCGCCGTCGCGTTGCGCACGGAGCTGAGCCCCGTCATTGTTGTTCTGGGGCACGAGGGGGCGAAGGTGCGGGAGTCCCTGGAGCATCTGCTGAAAGAGCATGCATCCCGACTCAGATTCGTCGTGAACGCCGATTATCTCGAAGGGCGCACAAGCTCCATCAGGGCCGCGGTTCGCGCCCTGCCCGCTGAGTGCGATGCCGTGATGTTCCTGCGAGGCGACCAGCCCTGGGTCTCAGAGACGCTGATCGGCGACCTTGTCCGGGTGTTCCGTGAGAAGAAGGCCGCTCTCGCGTTTCCGGTTTGCCGTGGTCGCAAAGGCAGCCCGACGATCTTCGCGAGAAGTCACTTCGGCAAGCTCCTCGATCTCAGGGGAGATCGGGGCACGCTCCATCTGGCGGAGGACCTCTGGGATGAAGCCGCCAAGTTGGAGGTCGAGGATGCGCGATGTCTGACGGGGATCGACACTCGCGAGGACTTGGATCGCCTGTCTCCGTAGTCCGGGGAACGCCCTTTGAGGTCGGGCGGAAAATCCCGGCCGGACGCGTTGATTGGGCGCTTGTGAGGTCGGGACCGTGAGCGGCAAGATCGAGCGCATCGGGAGTATCCTACGTCCCGGTTGCTTGCCGCGACTCGGATTTCTACATTGACACGGCGGCTCACATGGGCTTTTGTTCGTCTCATAGAAAGCGGCCTTTTGTTTGTCTTGAATGCGACGGCTTCCGTCTCTTTCAAACCGCAACGGAAGGTCCGTTTGGCAGGATATAGTCCAACGAGATTCCACGGTTTAGGGACCAATTGAGGCTTCCGGAGTAGGTCCGTGACGGAGATATTTGAAGAGCTGGTGGAGCTTCTGCGTGCCGGGCGGTCGGTTGCGCTTGCATCGGTCATATCGGCGTCGGGATCCACGCCGCAAGGCGCGGGCGCGAGGATGCTCGTGACGGCCGGTGGGAGGGCTCACTCCACGATCGGAGGCGGACGTTTCGAGGCCGCCGTGATCGAGGACGCAAAGAAGGCCGTCCTTTCGGGGAAGAGTGTGATCAAGGAGTATGACCTTTCGGGGACGGGCGAAGGGGTGGGCATGCTGTGCGGCGGCAGGGCGACCGTAGCGATAGACGTCATAACTCCCCCGCAGAGACTGGTGATATTCGGGGCCGGCCACGTCGGCCGCGCTCTCGCCGAAACGGCCCTCGGTCTCGGGTTCGCGATCTCCGTCATCGACGACAGGGCCGAGTACCTGAGCGCGGACCGATTTCCGGACGGTGTCTCCTTGCATTTGACGTCGGCGGACTATGACAACGATATACCACAATTGGATGAGAACGCGTTCGTCGCCGTCGTAACCAGAAGTCACGAGTGCGATCTCAGTGTGCTGCGCCTTACGGTAGGGACGGATACCGCGTATCTTGGGATGATAAGCAGTAAGAGGAAGGCGAACGAGATCTTTGCGAGATTGAGGTCGGAGGGCGTGTCCGAAGACGCGCTTCGGAAGGTGCATGCGCCCATCGGAATAGACATAGGCTCAAAGACACCAAAGGAGATCGCGATCTCAATCCTCGCCGAGATAGTAAAGGTGCGCAATGCGCGTCGAAAGGCGGGAGCTGCGAAATGAGAAGGCCGGTTGTTTTGATAAAGGGAGGCGGTGATTTGGCCTCCGGCGTCGCTCACCATGCGGCAAAGGCCGGGATAGGCGTCATCATCACGGAGCGCGCGGAACCCACTATGGTGCGAAGGAAGGTGTCCTTCGGGAACGCGGTCTATGAGAGAGAAGTGGAAGTAGAAGGGGTAAAAGCCTGGCGCCGCGCTTCGGTGAAGGAGGCGTTCATCGCCGTACACTCGGGCGCGGTGGCGGTGCTGGTGGACCCCACGTGTTCGTCGCTGGAGTTCGTAAGACCCGCGGTTCTGGTAGACGCGATAATGGCCAAGAAGAACACGGGCACGAAGATCCATGACGCTCCTCTCGTCATCGCCGTGGGGCCGGGCTTCGAAGCCGGGCGTGACTGCCACGCAGTGGTAGAGAGCCTTCGCGGTGAGAACATGGGAAATGTGCTCTACAGCGGGTCGGCGGCTTTGCCTACGGGAAAGCCGGCTGAGATCAACGGCCACAGTGTTGACAGAGTGCTCAGGGCGCCCGCCGCCGGAGTCTTCCGTGGACTGATGGATATCGGAGAGTCCGTGGAGGCCGGGGCCACGGTCGCGCGAGTCGGCCTCCGGCCTAATACGGCCGAGCCCGAGAGCGCCGGCGCGGAGCTTGGCGCGCGTGAGGGCGCCGGATCCTCCGATGAGGGGCTTTCGATCGAAGTAAAGGCCCGAATCGCAGGGGTGTTGAGAGGTCTTCTGGCCGACGGATTGGCGGTAGGTGAGAACCAGAAGATCGGCGACATAGACCCGACGGGAAACCGAGAGAACTGCTTTAGGATCTCGGACAAAGCTCAGGCGGTGGGAGCGGGCGTCATGGACGCGATTCGGAAGCTGGCTCCCGCAATTCCAGACAATGCCTGGGTGACGCTTCCCGGTCCTTTCCAGCGCCCAAGTGAGTGACGTGCGCTGAGGCTAAGGCCTCTCTTTTGAGCCTTCCTTCCGGTTTGTGTACAGGAGATAGAGCCCGATCGCTATCATCATGATGGAGAATATCGTAACGAGTCCGCCCCATGACAGGGCGCTGAAGAGGCACAGAATCGAGATCAAGAGCAGTACTATGGAAGGGTACTTGGCCCAGTGAAGCTTGTTCTGCTCGTTTCTTATGAGGAACAAGAAACCGAAAGTCGCGGCCAGCCCAAGAAAGAAAACGAAGGCCTGGGCCGAGCCGCCGGCCCAATGGGTCGCCTGAAGAAGCGCCAGCCACCCCAGGCTGAAGAAAACCCCGGATGGAATGATCGCCCACCAGCGCGAAGGTTGCTTCAAGAATAGGACCGCGAAGGCCAGGCCGAATCCCCAGAACAAGAGCCAGCCGAAAAAGGCGCCTCCGAGCCGCGTGCCCGACAGAAGGGCAAGAAGGCCGAGTACGGCCAGAAAACCGCCGGGGATCGAGGCCCAGAAGAACCTGGGCTCCCTCCTGAACAGCAGAATGAACGGAACGGCGCATCCCCACAGGAAGACGGCGCCGGAAAGCCCTCCGGGTACCCACTCAATCGACTCCAGAACCGTGACGCCCGCCAGGCCGAAAAGCGCTCCCGCCGGGATGGCGGCCCACCAGTTCTCTTCCTTCTGTCTGTAGACGGATAGGAAGACTACGCCGAGCCCTCCGAATAGAAGAAGGCCGATCACGGCGGATCCTATCCGGAAGAACTCCATATTCGAGGCGAGTATGAAGAGTCCCACCACCACAAGCACGAGACCCAAAATGGCCTCATGTCTCATCTTCGGCATTTGAAGTCCAACCTCCTCTCCGACGGCAGAGTGAAACCAAGTAGCCTAACCCGCCCGGCACGGAGTCTAGCGGTGTCCCCTCTGCGCTGTCAACGGAAAGCGAGATAGGAGAAAGATCATCGTCGGGTCGGGAAATAGAGGAGTGGGCGCATGTAAGTCGGAGGCCGGTATTTGCTTGAATTCGAGTGTTCGGGAGCTTGCCGGCATTGGGTGGCGACAGGACAGAGAGAGGCTCCGATAAGGGACTCCTCGATCCACAGGTTGTGGCCGCCGACCCATGGAAAAAACCGTTTGAGGGGAGCCAACCCTCCATCGGAGCCGGTTTTGGATATAAAAAGCCTGTCAGGCAGGGGACGGGATTCGCTTGCATCCGACTAGTCGGGAGGTTGTCATTGTGGATGTAATCCCCTAACCCGACAGGCTATCGTTGGTATGTCTTTGGGGGGATGAATATACCCCCCGATGTCAAGTGCACAATGAATAAGATGCAGGTATTGTGCCAAAGCCCTCCATTTCGTGAAATAGTTCCTTCTCCCCAAGCTGTTTGATAGCAATTAGTTAGAATAACAAATGCGAAAAACGCTCCTTAGCATCGTCTCGCTCTAAACACGCCTATTAACCGATTCATTACACCTGGTCTCCAACAGAAGAACTAAGGGACATAATTACAAATGATTACGTCTTGTGTCTTGTTAACGGAACAGCGTTATACTGACGTGACACAATGAGGGGATCAGAAGCCAGCTGCGCTGCGGTCTGCGTCCCTTTGCCGCTGGGGATTGAGACCGTACTTACGCATTTTGGCATATAGGTTCTGGCGGGCCATGCCCGCCGTGCGGGCGGCGAGAGCGACGTTCCCTTTGGCCTCGCGCAGCAGCCCTATTATGTAGTCCCTCTCAAACTGCTCCCGGGCATGAGCAAGGGATCTATGGGCATGTTGGGAGGGCGGTGCTGACTCTTCCTCCAGGACGTGAGGGGGGAGGCTTGAAGGACCGATTGGATCGCCGTCTTTCTGAAAAGCCAGCGACCTCTCTACTGCGTTCTCGAGCTCACGAACGTTCCCGGGCCAAGGGTAGCGCATCATCTTCTCCATAGCCTCGGATGTGAAACCGAGTGAGCGGCGGCCCATCCTGCGACTGTGATGCTGAAGGAAATGATCGACCAGCGCGGGTATATCATCGATCCTCTTCCGCAGAGGAGGAATGTTGATGCTAAGGACATTGATCCTGTAAAACAGGTCCTCTCGGAAATCGCCTCTGGCTACTTCGTCCTTGAGGTTCTTGTTTGTGGCGGAGAGTATGCGCACGTCGGTGACAACGGTGTCAACGCCTCCGACTCGCTGGAAGGCCTTCTCCTCCAGTGCCCTGAGCAGCTTGGCCTGCAGCGGAAGTGACGTGTCCGCGATTTCATCCAGGAACAGGGTCCCGCCGTCCGCGGCCTCGAAGTATCCCTTCGTTCTTCTATAGGCGCCCGTGAACGCTCCGCGCTCGTAGCCGAAAAGTGTGCTCTCCAGAAGGCTGTCGGGAACGGCGCTGCAGTTGACTGCGAGAAACCTTCCCTTGCTGCGCGGGCAGTTGTAGTGTATGAGCTTTGCGATCAGCTCCTTTCCGGTGCCGCTTTCTCCGCAGATGAGCACCGAGCTGTCCACTTCCGCGGCTTTGGCCGCCAGCTTGAGAACCGATTCCATCTCCGGACTGTTGCCCACCGGATAAGGCGCCGTGGGACGGGCCTCAAGGTGGGTCCCCGTGGTGGGCTCTTCACCTTGGGCAAGGTGGGGGCTGTTAAGGGCCGCGCCCTTGACGGCGGAGAAGATCGTTGGGATTTCCTCAATGGGCTTGACCAGATAGTCCCAAGCGCCCAACTTCATCGCCTCGACCGCTGTGCCGACACTGGCATAGCCCGTCATGACGACTGCTACCGCCTCGGACTTGATGTCCTTGAGCTTCCTCAGCACGTCGATGCCGTTCATGTCGGGCAGTCTCAGGTCCAACAGCAGCACGTGCGGACGGTTGCCCGCCAGAAAGTCGAGGGCCGATTGGCCGTTGGGGGCACTATCCACCCTGTAACCCTCCCTGCTGAGGAGGGTGGAGAAGAAGTCTCTGACAGCCGGCTCGTCGTCTACAACCAGCACCCAGACGTCGCCGGGATCTATGTCTTGCGTTTTCATTCCATTCCTCCGTGAATGCAGCGAACCGCGGATAAGCCATACCACCAATGTAACGCATAGATGACAATGTGTCAAGCAATAGTGACTGTCGGTGGCCGGCGGAGCTAATGGCGGCGGCCGGATTGGTTGCGGTTACGCATTTGGGGTGATAGATTGCTGCATGTCGCCTGGTCTATTGACCGGGCGGGCCGTCTTGTGTGGCGACCTTGGGCTATTTCCTTCAAGGTGAAGGAGCGCTGTTCCACATGAACATATTGCCTGAGCTATTGACTGGGCGGGCCGTCTCAGGTAGGGCCCCGGCGCTCTTCACCAAGGTAGGGGAACCGTGTTTAGGATTAATGGATGCATTTCGATGCAGGCCGGTGTAGACACAGGCGGGACATTCACCGATGCGGTCGCGGTCGTTGGGGATCGCGTCCGGGTGCTCAAGCTGCCCTCTACCCCTTCAAGCCCGGGAGAAGCGGTTCTCTCTGCGCTGAAAGCGATAGGTTTGATTCCATCTCCCGAGCCCTCATCCGGCGTCGTCCATGGAACGACCGTGGCGACGAACGCGTTGCTTGAAGCGAAGGGTGGGCCCACGGCCCTCATCTTGACGGAGGGCTTTCGTCACCTCTTGGAGATAGGCAGACAAAACCGCGAGAGAATCTACGATCTGCTTCCGAGCAAGCCGGTCTTCCCCGTTTCCGGAGACATGATCTTCACGGCAAGAGAGAGGACTCTGGCATCGGGCGACGTCGCCCGCGCGTTGTCGCAAGCGCAAGTCCGGCGCATCGTCGGAAAGGTCAAGAAATCCGAAGCCAGGTCCGCTGCCGTCTGTTTCCTTCACTCCTATGCCAACCCGGAGAACGAGATGCGGCTCGGGGAGGCTCTACGGGAGGCCGGCATCCCGGTCTCTCCGTCACACGAAGTCGTTCGTGAGTTCCGAGAGTTCGAGCGGTGCAGCACTACCTTTGTCAACGCCTATCTCGCACCGGTTGTCCGGGGCTACGTGGGCTATCTCGCGGACGAACTGCGCGGCGTGTCCTTCAGTATGATGCAGTCATCGGGGGGCATCGCGTCCGCGTCCAGAATCTCGCGGATGCCCGTTAGAACGCTCCTGTCGGGCCCCGCGGCGGGGGTCGTCGGGGCCGCTCACGTCGCCAAGCGCGCCGGCTTCGACAAGATACTCACCCTGGACATGGGGGGGACCTCCACCGACGTTTCGCTTGTTGACCGAGAGGCCGCCCGAGTGCCGTCCCTGGTTGTGGGGGGCTTTCCTGTGTTGAGCCCTTCGATCCTGATGGAGACGGTGGGTGCCGGGGGCGGCTCGCTGGCATACGTGGACCCGGGAGGCGCGTTGAGAGTCGGGCCTGAAAGCGCGGGGGCGGACCCCGGCCCGGCGTGCTACGGGAAGTCCGACCGTCCGGCCGTGACCGACGCGCACCTTGTTCTGGGAAGAATCCCGGAAGTCGGACTCCTGGGAGGGGAATTTCAGCTGGACGCCGAGCGTGCGAGGAAGGCGGTGGGAGGACTCGCCCGCGAGCTGGGGGTGTCCGTTGAGAAGGCGGCCGAAGGAGTGATCCGAGTGGCGGACGCCTCCATGGAGAGGGCGATACGAGTGGTGAGCGTGGAGAAGGGATATGATCCGAGGGATTTCGCGTTGGTCGCCTTCGGCGGTGCCGGTGGGCTGCACGCGTGCGGCTTGGCCGAGGCGTTGGGCATGGCGACCGTTTTTGTCCCGCCGCAGCCGGGGGTGTTGTCGGCGTACGGTCTTCTATGCGCCGATGCCGCGGAGGAGAAGTCAAGGACCGTATTCCTGAATCCTCGGGATCACGAAGCCCTTTCGAAGGCGCTCAATGATCTGCGCGATGAGGTTCGGGAAGTCCTCATGACGGACCAAGGCCCTCTGGGCAGAGTGAAACTGAGTCCAATGGTGGATCTTCGCTATGTCGGACAGTCGTATGAGATATCCGTGCCCTTTGCGGCAAATCTCGTCGAGCGTTTTCACAAAGCTCACAAAAAGCTCTACGGTCACGCCGAAAAGGACGCTCCGGTCGAGGCGGTAAACGTGAGGGTCAGGGGCGTGAGAGCGGGGCCTCCCCCTCCG